>Ga0208741_10001059_pt1 | contig 11630 bp, 8 predicted proteins | sample CryBogCBE03Jun09_FD_184576 | JGI IMG/M metagenome (GOLD analysis project Ga0208741, IMG submission 184576) | Freshwater microbial communities from Crystal Bog, Wisconsin, USA - CBE03Jun09 (SPAdes) | ecosystem: Environmental > Aquatic > Freshwater > Lake | place: Crystal Bog, Wisconsin, USA...
TGCGACGTTGATAAATGGACTTACATCCTCCTTATCCACGGGTGCATCCATAATGATTAAACTAGGAAAATCATCTCGATTGGTCAAAATTCGAAAATATCGCCGAAAACTCGCATCACTCGAAGCTGGTTCAAGAGAAGAAAAGTTAAGCTTTAGAGCTTCCGGTAATGATTCTAACCAATGGTTTAATTGTTGAAGTCGTGTATTCGGCATAATTGATTCGTATAATAAGGGTGTTAGAGAGTTTAATGTCAAAATCATACCCCAGCCTATCTGAAGAATACCAAAGTCCTACCACCTATTTGGGGGTAGCGATTTTTCTTATGTTGGTTTTAGGGTGGTCAGACGTCAGCCAGGCACAAACGAAGGTTACCGCAAAGCCATTATCACTAATATTAGATGATAAATTGGTTGAGCACGACGATCAAACCGATGATAAAGCAATTACTTTTTCTAAGAGTAAAACCATCGACGGTGTTACTGAACGGGATATTGTCTTAAAAGAAAATGCGGAGATTCGTAAAAATGGCATCGTGCTCAAGGGTGATGAAATTACTTACAACATCGATACGGATACTGTCAATGCTAAAGGCAATACACTGCTTCGTAAGAAAAATTCGAGTTTTACAGGACCTCAATCTGAGTTTAAGTTAGATGCCAAAGAAGGTTGGATAGATCAACCTGTTTATGAATTTAGAGATAATCGATCCTTCGGTCGAGCACAACGGGCTGAGTTTTTAGATCGGAATAGAACACTGTTAACGAAGCCTACTTACACAACCTGTAGCCCAGAAAACTTAGATTGGTATTTTTCCTCAAGTTCAATGTTAATTGACCAATCTGAGGATGATGCAACAGGTGACAACGGCGTCCTTCATTTTTTTGATACACCTATTTTGTATTTTCCTTACTATTCATTTCCGATGGGCAGCGAGCGCAGATCTGGATTTTTAGTTCCAACTGCTGGTGTCAGCTCCAATTCTGGACTGGATGTTACTACGCCTTATTATTTAAATATTGCACCAAACCGTGATTTAACAATTTACCCAAGGTACATGTCAAAACGGGGTGAGCAGTTAGGTGGCGAATACCGCTATTTAGAGCCTAGTTATTCTGGCATTCTACAAGCTGAATATTTACCCAATGACGCTGTTTTGCAATCAAATCGTTGGGCCTACACGGTGCGTCATCAACAGTTAGTATCCCCTGGCTTGAATGCCTATGCCAATGTGAGTAGAGTTTCCGATGACTTTTATGCCGATGATTTAGCTAGAAACCAAGGACAAGCTATTACCCGTCAATATACTCAAGAGGCCGGGGTGAACTATTATCTAAATGGCTGGAATATCTTGGCGAGGGTGCAAAAATTCCAAACCTTGCAACCCGATCCTCTTAATTTGGTATTGGCGCCTTATGACCGCGAACCAGAAATTAGTGCCACCTATAAAAATCTCGATTATTTTGGTACATCGGTCAGTTTTGTCGGTAATGTAACGCGTTTTACCTATAGCGGACCTTTAGATCCGCCAGGATTGGCCATACCGAACAGAGGTTATTCTTCTTCAGATCGCGCTTTCGTCAATACCGGCGTTAGTATGCCATTTGTTGACCCAGGGTATTTCATTACGCCCAAAATCAGTTTCCGAGCAAATAATTACAGTATGTTAGGTAATACTAACTACCCAGGAATGACTCAAAGTTTTGCTGTACCAACTCTGAGTCTTGATTCTGGCATGTTTTTTGAAAGAGATGCCCCAGAGCTCAAATCTATTTTTGGTAAAAATATTTTGTTGAGTATTGAGCCACGAATTTTATATGTTTACACACCTTATGTGGATCAAACCAAGATTCCTCTGTTTGATACTACCTCGGCAGGTTTTGGAATTGCCCAAATCTTTTCAGAAAATACTTTTGTGGGTAACGATCGTGTAGCTGATAATAATAAAGTTACTGCCGGCTTTACAGCAAAAATATTAGAGTCTGAAACTGGCGTGGAGCGAATTCGAGGCGTAATCGCCCAGCGCTTTGACATTAGTGGTCAGAGAGTGGGTCTTTATGGCGACCAAACTGTCGTGCCATCGTATTCGAATTTATTAGTTGGGGCTGCCACGCGTTTGGATGGAAATATCAATTTAGATGCCGCTAGTGAATATAACCAAAACCTAAATCGAGTAGTGCAATCTTCGATTACAGCAAGTTGGCGGCCCGCCCCAAGAAAGATGTTAAACGCCAGTTATCGTTATACCCTTGACCCCTCTTTAATGACTACCACCATTTTTCAATACGAACTATCAGGACAATGGCCATTAACTAAATCTTTATATGGAATTGGTCGCTGGAATTTTGATCAAGTCACCGGACAAACCTTAAATACACTCGCCGGCTTTGAGTATGATCAGGATTGTTGGGCATTTCGGGTAGCCATCAATCGATTTGTGAATACCTCTCAAGTTTCAACCAGCCAAATCTTTTTCCAACTGGAGTTCAAGGGGTTGAGTGGTTTTGGTAACAATCCAATTGATATTATGAGATTAAATATCCCAGGTTATATCCCGGTTGACCAAAAACCCCTGCCATTATCAAGGTTTGAATCTTATGAATAGGGAATTTCTTAATTTCCATTTAAAATCTAAACAAAATAAATCTATTGGAACGTTATGACTCGAATGCTTAAACAATGGTTGTTAAATGGACTATTATCCGTTTTGACAATTGGTGCCTTTTTTTCAGTAACTACCTTGGCTGCAGAGCCTGGCAAACCAGCCTTAAAATCTACTAATAAAAATGTGAAAGCTGAACCGGCGCCCCAGATTGTTCAAGCTCCAGTTGAAAAAGCCAGTTCAATTAACTTAAGCTTAGATAAGAACGAAGTGGACCGAGTCATTGCAACAGTCAACCGAGAGGTGATTACCGTAAAAGACTTAAAAGATCGCATTGAACTGGTAAAAAAACAATTAAGTGAAAACAAGCGCCCCTTACCTTCCGAGGATGTTCTCATTCGATCCGTCTTAGATAAATTAGTTGAAGAGAGTGTCATCTTCCAAGAAGCTTCCTATGTAAATTTTAAGATTAGTGACATTGAATTTGATTCAATTTTTAATAACGTGCTAGCGCAAAGGAAAATGACAGTTGCTGAGCTTGCACAATCCCTTGAAAAAAGTGGCCAGTCCCTTGAAAAATTTAAAGAGACTTTAAGAAGAGATATCTTGATTACAAGGTATCGCGAGAGGCTGATTGAAAATAGAGTAAAAGTTTCTGATTCTGATGTAAACGACTACATTGCTTCTCGGTTGAATAATAACGTCAATCCAAACCCTGTTCCGGTTGCAAGTTCAAATCTCCCGGAGACTTTGTATATCACTCAAATAATAGTACCAACTAAAGATACGGATTCTCGTCAAGAGCTAAATGCAGCCAAAGCAAAAGCGGAGGATATTTTTCAAAGAGTAAAAAATGAAAAAGAATTTATTAGTTTTGTGAATCGTCTGGTTCAAGTTGATAAGACTGTAAAGGTTCAAGATCTCGGATACAGGACTTTGGACCGACTACCTCAGATTTTTATTGATGCTACGGCAAAGTTACAAGCCGGAGAGTTAGCCCCAACAATTTTAAGAACTTCCGCAGGTTTTCATATTGTTAAACTGCTAGACCGAAAAGGTGGAAAAACGGTCAATCCACCACCAACCTCTGTTGAAATTCCTTTAGGTCAATCAGTTCAAATTGAACAAGCTGAGCTTCGACATCTCATGCTTGCTAAAAAAGCGGGAGTTAGCGACGCAGGTTTAGAGAGAAAATTAAAAGCTTATAAATTACAAGTTGAAAATAAAAATGCTAATTTTGGAGATTTAGCTAAGAAGTTCTCTGATGACAAAGATACTGCGCCGAATATGGGCTATATTGGTTGGATATCTGCCGGTCAAACTTTACCTGAATTTGACTATGCGATTAAGAATACTAAGCCAAATTCTATAACCGAACCTTTTGAAACAAGTTATGGCTGGCACTTATTACAAGTTGTGAATAAACAAACTAAAGAAATTACTTATAACCAACAAAAAGAATATGCGAAAAATGCCTTGCGACAAGAGCGTTTAGATCAAGCTTATCAAGATTGGGTTCGTGAATTAAAAGACAATGCTACGATTGAGTATCGTCCACCATTTGTGCCTGAAAAATCATTTTGACCCCAAAAAATATTCATTTAGTTATTACATCAGGTGAGCCAGCAGGTATCGGACCAGAAGTGAGTTTTTGGGGTGCGTTGGCATTCCTAAAACGGGTCCCTCATGTAAATATTACGATTTTAGGTGACCGGTCTTTATTTGAAGAGTATCAAACAGAACTAGATATCGACCCTGCTATGGCTAGCCGTTTGCAAATAAAACAGATACCGTTATTGGCTTCTAATGTTTTCGGACAACTAAATCTTCATAATGCCCCGTATGTGTTGAGCTTACTGGATCATGCCATCGATGGATGCCTAAGTAGAACTTACGATGCAATGATTACTGCTCCGCTGCAAAAAAGTGTCATAAATGAATTTGGCATTCAATTTACGGGGCATACTGAATATCTCGCGGAAAAAATGCAGGTTAAGCGTGTAGTAATGATGTTAAGTGGTAAGGACTGCACAGTAACAAACCTTCAAGAAGATTTTCGAGTCGCTCTCGTGACCACACATCTTCCATTGCGTGAAGTCCCAGATGCAATTACTTATGAGGCAGTTTTAGAAACAATTCAAATAGTCCATCAAGCTTTAAAAGATCAATTTGGCATTAAACATCCTCGGTTAAAAGTAACGGGCTTAAATCCTCATGCAGGTGAGGAAGGTCATTTAGGCATGGAAGAAATAGAAATAATTCAGCCAGCAATTAACCAAGCCAAGGACCTAGCTATCGATGTTACTGGCCCTTATCCTGCAGATACACTTTTTGATCTTTCGCGACTCTCAGAAGTAGACGCTTTCATTGCCATGTATCATGACCAAGGATTGGCGCCCTTTAAATTGGCTTGTTTTGGGCAGGGAGTGAATGTCACACTTGGCTTACCTATCATTCGAACTTCGGTAGATCACGGTACCGCCTTAACCCTTGCTGGTAAAAGAAAAGCAGAAATCAGTAGTATGGTTTCTGCCATTGAATTAGCTTTTGAATTGGCACAGCATGGCACATCAAACGCGTAAACGATTCGGTCAACACTTCCTAACCGATCAGGGCATTATTCGTTCTATCGTAAATCGTATCGACCCCAAAGCTCAGGACCGTGTGATTGAAATTGGACCGGGAACTGGTGCCATGACTTATCCCCTACTTGATCATCTACCTCAACTAGAAGTAGTTGAAATAGATCGAGACTTGATTGCATTTTGGGAAGCAAAAAAGATTAATAAATTAACAATCCACGCGATGGATGTTTTGCAATTTAATTTTCGTGAATGGGCGCAAGCGGCTAAATCAAGCGTTATAGATGAAGGGAATAAAGGTGGGGTGAAAGTAGTGGGTAATCTTCCTTACAATATTTCATCACCATTACTTTTTCATTTAATTAGCGCTATTGAATATGTAGATGAACAAGTATTTATGTTGCAGAAAGAGGTCGTTGAAAGAATGGTCGCGGCACCTGGTGAATCAGAATATAGCCGACTCTCTGTCATGTTACAAACTGTCTACCATCTTGAAAATTGCTTTGAAGTTCCCCCGGAGTCTTTTGAGCCACCGCCAAGAGTTGATTCAGCAATTGTGGCAATGTGGCCAAAAAAGAATGTGAAAATTCCAACTGAAACCTTCAATGTTTTAGAAAAGCTAGTAGCCCTAGCTTTTTCTCAACGAAGGAAAATGCTTGCTAATAACCTAGGTCACTTAAAACATCTCTTAGAGTTAGATGCCGACACCCTAAAATCGCGTGCGCAAAATATTCCCGTAGAAACTTATCTTGAGTGGGCAACTAAATTGGCGAACATACCAAAGGAAGATCGAATCATTTAGTAGGAACTAGGATCGATTACACGCATTTCTGCTTCAATCCAAGCTTCTACCTCTTTCAAAACAAGAGAAGGATTTTTGTCCGCGGTCGTTATTAAAGGACCGATCGAAAGTGTGACCACCCCAGGGTATTTTAAAAAACTATTCTTGGGCCAAACATGCCCAGCGTTGTGAGCAATAGGAATCACGTTGGCTTGCGTATTGACGGCTAACCTTGCACCCCCTTTTTGGTACACGATCTGCTTGCCGACAGGAACTCGGGTTCCCTCTGGATAGATGATGATCCAACACCCTTCAGATAAACGAACTTTCCCTTGCTCTGCTACTGCAATCGCTGCTTTATCGCGTTGACTTCGATCGATATGAATCATTCGTAGCATCGCCATCGCCCAACCAAAAAAAGGTATTTTTAATAACTCTTTTTTGAACACGTAACATAATTGCTTGGGAAATAATGAGATGTAGGCTATCGTTTCCCATGCCGATTGGTGCTTGGAAAGAAGAATGACGGGCTTGTCTTGATTGATAATGACATTTTGCATGCCACGAATATCGTAGGTGATATTACAAATTACTTTTAGAAACCATAAAATTCCAGCAGACCAACCTCTTACATAGTTGTAACGGTTTGTCAGTGAAAGAAAAGGAAATACAACAAAACAGGAACTTGAATAAAGAATCGTATAAATCACGAGGGCAATAAAGAAAATTCCTGAGCGAAGTCTTAACATTGTTTCACTCGCAAAAAGTGCTCAACAAAGGCCGATAAATTTTCATGTATTGCTGTATAAGGTGGCAGCCCACCTTTTTCTCGAGTCGGTATACCTTTTCCAGTAAGAACTAAATGCGGCTCTGCACCCAACTGAACTGCACCAATAAGGTCTCGCAGGGAGTCACCAACGACTGGAATACCATTTAGTTCATTTTGTAAACTAAAGCGCTCAATAATATCCTTGAACATACCAGTTTTTGGTTTACGACAAGAACAATTGTTTTCGTCTACATGAGGACAGAAGAAAATAGCGGAAATTTCTCCCCCATGGCGCGCTAATTGGCGAAACATTTTTTCATGCATTGCATTGAGGGTATCAACATCATATAACCTGCGACTAATACCAGATTGATTGGTACAAATGACCACCTTATAGTCCGCTTGGTTTAATTTGGCAATCGCCTCTAAGCTTCCTGGAATCGCTTCCCACTCATCAACCGATTTAATGTAATCATCGCTGTCATAATTAATGACACCATCACGATCCAGTATGACCAATTTGTTATTTAAGGTCTTCATTTTGCTAGCAAACTTAAGTCAGCGATTCTACTCATTTGCTGATGGAGTTGAGTTAAAAGTGCCAGTCGATTCCCTCGGAGTTGCACATCAGGATCATTCACCATGACATCTGCAAAAAAACCAGTAACCGCAGAACTTAATTGGGCTAAAAGCTGTAAAGACTTCGTAAAGTCAGATTCTTGCATTGCTTGATCAATTTGTGGTGTCACTAAAGTCATCTCTTTAAATAACTCTTTTTCTGCATTAGCTGTAAGTAAAGAGACATCAACTTGACTTGGCAGTGGCAAATCATTTTTCTTCAAGATGTTACTAATTCTCTTATTGGCATTTGCTAAATCACTAGCCATTTCCATTTGCGAAAAAGATCTAACGGCATTGAGTTTTTCGGGTAATTTAGTTAAATCACCAGCACAATTCGCCAAAACTGCTTCTACCTCTTCGGAAGAGTAAGTAATACCATTTTGCTCTTTTAAATAGGATCTGAGTCGATCCATCACAAAGTTGGTAATCATCCCTAAGTCAGCATTTTTTTGTACTTCTTCAAAATTAAAGGCTTTTTTAACTTGGGTTAATAGAGTGATGAGATTGAGTGGTAGATTTTTTTCTACTAATAACCGGCAAACACCGAGGGCATGACGTCTTAGGGCAAAGGGATCTTTTTCGCCAGTAGGAGACAAACCAATTCCCCAGATGCCAATAATCGTCTCTAGTTTGTCTGCTAGCGCCAATACTGTACCGACCGTCGTACTTGGCAAAACATCGCCTGCAAAGCGCGGTAGATAGTGTTCAGAACAAGCAGAGGCGACGTCAGGATGTTCCTGATCATGATTTGCGTAATAGGTGCCCATGATGCCTTGTAACTCGGGAAATTCACCCACCATATCCGTTAGCAAATCCGTTTTAATAATTAAAGCTGCCCGACTGGATCGTGCGACTAAATCATTTTCAGCTGTCCCGATTTGTCCAGCAATCTCTTTTGCAATCACCTCAATACGTTGGATACGCTCTAGTTGATTACCTAATTTATTGTGATAAACCACTTTCGCTAATTCAGGCACTCGGTCGAATAACTTTCGTTTACGATCTTGAGTATAGAAAAAACGAGCATCGGAGAGTCTCGGACGCACGACTCTTTCATTACCGGAAATAATTTTTTCAGGTGTTGTAGTGGTGATGTTGGAGACAATTAAGAATTGATTTACTAATTTACCTTGAGCATCTGTCAAAGCAAAATACTTTTGATTCGTTTGCATTGTTAAGATAAGACACTCTTGAGGAACTTCTAAAAATTCCTTTTCGAATGCGCAGGCATAGACCGCTGGCCACTCCACTAAGGAATTTACCTCTTCCAATAAACTTTGTGGCATCAAAACATTTAAAGTACCAGCTGTTGAGATTAAATCTTGTCTGATTTTTTCTAAACGACCAGTAAAACTAGGTAATACCTTACCTTGCTGAATCAGAATATTTTCATATTCATTGGCATCATGAATTGCAATAGGCCCTTTCGATAAAAACCGATGACCTAAAGTCGTATTTCTAGCATGAAGACCAAAGATTGTTAAAGGAATGATTTCTGAACCAAATAGTGCGATGAGACCATGTACGGGTCTAACAAACTGCACTGGAACTTCTTCTGGTGTGCCAGGATGAAGCTGATAATGCATTGTTTTAGCAATGGGCAACGCAGCAATCGAAGTGGTTAAAGCTTCTTGCGCACCCTCCAAGAGAGCAATACCTGGCTTGGTTAAGCTGACATAAAATGCTTCGTTTTTACCTTCACCAATCCGCTCAAATTCGTTTAATTTCGGCTCAGTGATTCCAAGGGAAGCTAATTTTTTTAGCAACGGTCCTGAAGGATTTCCGTTTGCATCTAGAGCAATCGAAACAGGTAATAACTTTTCTTTTACTTCTTTATCGCTCGACTTTTCATAGACCTGATCAATTAAGATTGCGAGTCTTCTTGGTGTTGCAAAAGATTGAAAACTTGCGTTAGGAGCCAATAAATCAAGGCGAGCTAGTTGATCAAAGATTTTTTGAGAAAAACTTTCCCCTAATTTTTTTAAAGATTTTGGCGGTAATTCTTCGGTTAATAATTCAATCAATAAAGGAGCGATACGCATCATTTCACTCCCGTATTTAAAGTAGTATTTTTCAACATTGGAAAACCTAACTTTTCACGAGACTCGAAATAAGCCTGTGCAATTTGTTTCGATAAGTTCCGAATTCTTCCTATGTAGGCAGCTCTTTCTGTAACAGAAATAGCTCCGCGGGCATCTAGTAAATTAAAAGTATGAGCAGCCTTTAACACCATTTCATAAGCTGGCAATGCTAATGGGATTGCCATCAATCTCTTCGCTTCAGCTTCATAGTTAGTGAATTGCTCAAATAGCCAACTAGTATTTGAGTATTCAAAGTTATAAGTAGATTGTTCAACTTCATTTTGATGATATACATCACCATAACTTACTTCTGGAGTCCACTGCAGTTGATAAACGTTTTCACAGGATTGTAAATACATTGCTAAACGCTCAATCCCATAAGTAATCTCACCAAGTACTGGTTTGCAGTCTAAGCCACCAACTTGTTGAAAGTAGGTGAACTGCGTAATTTCCATACCATTTAACCAAACTTCCCAACCAAGACCCCAAGCGCCAAGTGTTGGATTTTCCCAATCGTCTTCAACAAAACGAATATCGTTTTGTTGTAAATCAAGACCTAATGCCTCAAGTGAGCCCAAATAGAGCTCTAGGATATTTTCAGGAGAGGGTTTCAATACGACTTGAAACTGATAATAATGTTGAAGTCGATTTGGATTTTCACCATACCGGCCATCCTTAGGCCTTCTAGATGGTTGAACGTAAGCGGCTTTCCAAGGCTCTGGGCCGATGGCTCTTAAGAATGTAGCAGTATGGGAAGTACCAGCACCTACTTCTAGATCGACAGGCTGTAATAAGGTGCAACCTTGGTTGCTCCAATACTGTTGGAGTGTGAGGATAATTTCTTGAAATGTCAGCATAATTCGACTATTTTAACCTTAGAGTACAGTTGCTCGGGAGCTTGAAGGCGTAAGTTGTTTCTTTTTACGCCAACTGAGCGCTAGGGTGATGATGGATAAAAGTAAAATTGGCAAATCTCCAAACTGTACATAAGGGGTAATACCGCTTCTAGCCTGAACCGAGCCTGTCAAGACCCCTTGCGTAAATACGGGTAATTGAGAAACGACCTTACCCTTGTCATTAATAATTGCCGTGACTCCGGTGTTGGTTGCGCGGATAGTGGGTAAACCCGTCTCCAGCGAGCGTAATTGAGCCAATCGAAGATGTTGCCAAGGAGCAGAGGTATCGCCGAACCAAGCTAAATTAGTTAAATTGATGAGCATATTGGGGGCTGATGCGGGAAATTGACGAATTCTTTGGGCAATTTCAGCCCCAAAAACATCCTCATAACAAATCATGATCGCGGCGGATATATCTGGCTCATCCCCTCTTTTTATTTTTAAATGAGGCTGAGCATTTGTACCCATAGTAAATTGAGAAAGAGGTGCCCTAATTGCGCGGATAAACCATTCAAAACCTGGTGGGATATATTCTCCAAAAGGCACTAGGTGCGATTTGTCATAGGTATATAGTTCTCCGTTCGGACCATATGCTTTCGCGCGATTAGAGTATTGATCCCCATTCATCCCAATGAGGCCAGTTAAAACGTAGCCTTTTGTTTCGTTTAAATGAGTTTGTAAATTTGTTACCCAGTCTGTTGGGATTAAATTCTCTGGCAAAGTAATTGCTGTCTCAGGTCCAACTGTTAAATCAGCCGCTTTACTCAGGTAACCATTGAAATAGTAATTATTTTGTTTATTTATCGCAACAGGGTCATACTGCATCGTTTGCGGAAAGTTCCCTTGAAATAACCGAACCTCAAGCATTTTCCCAACAGGCTTTGTAAATTCAACCCCTTCAAATAATGAGCAAATAGCAATGGCAAAGCCTAATGAAAATAAAGGTAAGAAAAGTCGTCCCGGCGCACTGCCAATTTTATAAGCACCCCAAATGGTTGCAAAAGTGGCGCCTAGGACCCCGAAAATAGGGATTAACCCCTGAAACGGCCCATTAATTTGCGCATCGCCAAAACCAATCCAGGGAAATCCGGTGAGAATGTTCCCTCGTAACCACTCGGCAATAGTCCAGGCGCTTGCCCAAGCAATGGCACTATTAGACTGGTTATAAAACCTTGCACCTAGTGCTACTGCAAGGGTCGGAAAAAACGCTAAAAAACCCGCTAATAAGACAACACCTCCTGCCGCCATGGGAGCTGGCATCCCACCGACATCGTGCATGCTGACATATAGCCACCAAATA
>Ga0208741_10001061_pt1 | contig 11607 bp, 16 predicted proteins | sample CryBogCBE03Jun09_FD_184576 | JGI IMG/M metagenome (GOLD analysis project Ga0208741, IMG submission 184576) | Freshwater microbial communities from Crystal Bog, Wisconsin, USA - CBE03Jun09 (SPAdes) | ecosystem: Environmental > Aquatic > Freshwater > Lake | place: Crystal Bog, Wisconsin, USA...
GGGAACCGATCCGCGTTCCCTCGTCCAAGAGCCCGAGCGGTGCGCTGATCTGTTCCAGGTGCTCTGCCCAACCCCAAGTCAATGCGGTGGGGGTGGAGGGCTTCCAAGGTGCCGAACTGCTCGGCCACGACCAGTGGGGCGTGGTTGGGGAGCATGACTCCCCCAGAACCGACACGAATGGTCGAAGTCTTGGCTGCCAAGTGCGCAAGGAGGACTGCTGGAGCGGAACTGGCCACACCTGCCATCCCGTGGTGTTCAGCCACCCAGCAGCGGTGGTAACCGGAAGCTTCTGCGGCTTGCACCATGGCCACGGACTCCTCAAGTGCCTCGCCAGTGGTCTTCCCACTTCCAACCGTTGCCAGTTCGAGGATTGAAAGTTGCGCCATGTGGCGAGGTTAACGGTGGGCCAGAGTTCGAGGTGCTACGTACTTGCGAAGAGAGAGCCTTGCTAGCTTCATGAAATTGGGTAAGATAATTAGAAAGTAAGAAAATCTGAACACTCTCACGAAGGCTGCTCACCATGACATTGATCACCATTCGAGCGAAGGGGCAAGTGACAATCCCCGAGGAGGTTCGGCGGTCCGCTCGAATCGTCGAGGGAGACCTCTTTGAAGTTGAGATCACCGAAGATGGCCTCCTCCTCCGACCGAAGCGCGTCATTGACGGAACCCAGGCGTGGTTCTGGGATGCGGCATGGCAAGCGGGAGAACATGAGGCGGACGAAGATCTCCGAGCTGGTCGAACCACTCAATTCAGTTCCGCTGAAGAGATGATCAACGAACTCCAGGGTCTCGCGACTCCATAAGCCAGAGTGCCAACCTACGAATGGGTCCGTCGCTTTCGGCGGGACTTCATGGACCTGACTCCAGAACAACAGCGCCTCTTCCTGCAGGCAGTAGTTCAGTTCGTCGAAGATCTGGCAGAGGCCAAGGGATTCCGAAAGGGCCTTCGCGTGAAAGGCGTTCAAGATGCTCCGGGGGTTTTCGAAATGACTTGGGCGAATGATGGAAGGGCCACCTTCGAATATGGGCCACCACTCGTTGAAGGCCAATCCCACATCATTTGGCGGCGCGTCGGCACCCACGTGATCTTCACCGCCCCATAGGTCACCATGCCAGTCCGCCCAACGGGACGTTCAATCAGCCCATACAGCGTGCAATCGTGAACAAGCCCCTGGGAATCATTGAACGATCGGGTGAATTGCCATCGATCGACCACTTTCGCGCTCCCACTCGGCCAATCCGCAAGGGGTACCGCTGGCGCTGTGTTTGCCAAGCGGTAGTAACCTAGAACTTGGTGGATCCCCGATCCACGACACGCGGGTGTAGTTCAGAGGTAGAACATCAGCTTCCCAAGCTGAGAACGCGGGTTCGATTCCCGTCGCCCGCTCTCTGGTGAAATTGCCGAAGCCCCAGTAATTGCAGGGGTTTTGCAGTTTCCTGGCGTTTCCGCAACTGACCGTCAGTGTCCTGCGTGAAACGCCCATAACCGCCCAAACGGGTACTTTTTTGGAGTTGGACCGCCCACGGACCGCCCAAAAACTGGGGCTTCAGAGCGTGTCAACAACAGCGGCAACGTGGCCCTTTGGGGTCCGGGTGGTGTCTGTCGGTCTGACCGCGATCGTGATCGCGATGGTTGCCTGTCCCCAACCGGCACTTCTGCCATACCCGTTCATGCGAGCCTCGTAGGTCGGGTGCTGGCCGGAGGACCCGCACTGATGCTGGCGCTCCGCTCCGATGGGTCCATCGAGGCGAGACCCATGAGCCACCTCGAAATGTCATCCGCCCGCACGTTCCGATGCCGCCACCTATCGAGATTGGTCTTCTGGATAGCCCACGCCACTGGCGAGTCTCCAGAAGTCGTTCGAATGGCTATCCCGCCCCAGCCTGCCTTGCAGGAGACGACGGAGTCCCAGTCGATCGACTGGCTGTCAATGCCATTGCGGACCTCGATGCCTTGCTCAGTGACGCTCAGACTTGGGTAGACGAGCATCCGCCAGACAGCGACACCAAGAGCGATCATGCCGACGCAAAACACCACGACAGTTGCCGGTTGGTGGCCGCTCGAAGTAGCCAGCGCCCACACAAGGAGTGCGACGACTGCAACGGGCACGACGAATCGGATTCTCCGCAAGCCGTTGTGCCATGTGATGACGGAGCGCTTCGACGGTGTCACCCCAGGTGTATCGGCGCTCCAGCCTGGCGTCTTGATCGCCCTGCCCCACAACACCGGGTCAGAGGCGCGCCTACCAGCGGGCGGTATAGATGAAATCTGCGGCTGGACGCCCTAACCACTGGGTGATTCGCATCGCCAGGCGCATGCCGATGGCGAAGCGAGCCGTCTTGATCCCCGTCAACTGACTCTGGGTGCAGCCCAACAGGTCTGCCAACGCCTTCCAAGTGAGCCGTTCCTCACTTCGACGAGCGTTGAGTGCATCGTAGAGCGCACCCAGGTTCCAGCGGAGTCGACGGTCCGATCCGGCCACGGGTAATCCGACCCGCGCGCTGCCCTCGACGGGTTGTGAGATGAACTCCTCGGGCGCACAGTTGATCCAGCGCAGCATGAACAAGGCATGTTGGCAGGAGGTATCGCCCCTCTTGCCCATCCCCGTGATCGTTTGGGCTGCAATCGGGTGGTCGCCGCGAACGCTATTCAGCTCCGAGGACTGCGCCCAGATCGCTTCGGCAACCTGACGCCAGCTCAGTGCCCTATCCAACCTCTGCCGATCCAGGGCCTCGAAGAGGGCGCGGGCATCGAAGTCTCCGGCCCGCACACCACCACGGGCGTCACGGGGCACACGGCTACTGCCCCCGAACGTGTCGGTCATGATCCGATGCTATTTTCCGGGCGCTTCCCTCGCCGCCTGGCCGCACCAGACACTGTCTCCAAACACCGGGCCGGTGGGATGCTCAAGGAGGGCGAGATTCCTAGTGCGCCCGGAGCAAGTCCGGAAGTTTCAACATGTCGTCGAATACGACTGCACCTTCGACTGAGAGCGCCTCACTGCTCGTCACGCCCCCGGAGAATGCGAATGCCGACATCTTCGCCGCCAATGCAGCTGTCACCCCGGACACACTGTCTTCAACGACGGCGCACCGATCAGGGGTGGCCCCCATCTGGGCTGCTGCGAACAGGAAGACGTCGGGGGCGGGCTTGCCGTGTTCCACCTGGTCGACGCTGAAGATCCGGCCGTCGAATCGGTCGAAGAGTCCGGTCTTGCCCAGCGTGAACCGCATCTTGTCGTGGCTTCCGCTCGATGCCACACAAATCGGGGTCGCGATCTTGTCGAGAGCGTCCACAATGCCAGGCACCGGGACGAGTTCCCGCTCGAACACCTCCCGGTATCGAGGTTCGAACTCAGCATCCCAGTCGATGCGTCGGCCCAGCTGCTGTTCGATCTCTTGTTGCATGTGGGCGGCTGAACGTCCGACGAACCGTTCGACGATCTCCGCTTCCGTGAGCGGCCACCCGAGTGAAGCCAGGATCTCCGCCTCGGTTCGAACGGCGAGACGCTCGCTGTCTACCAAGACACCATCGCAGTCGAAGATAACCAAGTCGAATTCCGCCACCCCAACGAGAATACGGACTCAACCAACCGCGAGTGGATACCACTGCGATACCGTCCCCAACGCCGGCTCGGTGCACCCAAGTGTCGTCGCGACAAGACAGATCGTCAGGTCGCTGTGCGCTCGTTGGTGGGCAGCGGGCGCAGCACGAATATCAGGATGCCGAGGTACTTATCCATCCATTCCTGCTTATGGGGATAACGCCTCCTAGCGTCCTCGGAAAGCTGTGGCTCGATGGTGCGTTCGATCCACAACCCTGCGCCGCTGAAGACGTTGAGCAGGTCCGCCATCGTGTACGTCTGCTTCGTGAGGGTGATCTCGCTGTTCCAGCTGCTCGGGTAGGAGTACGCCCCGCCGCTGAAGTACTCCTCGCCGAGCGAGGTCCCATTCCGCTCAGCGCGCTCGAGGGCGTAGCGGATCGGTTGGGTTCGAGTCAGCAGGATGAAGCCGTCAACTGCGAGCATGGCCCGCGCTCTCTGCAGCGTGCGGACCGGGTCCGACGCGTAGCCAAACGACTGCAGGAACATGATCCGGTCGAACTGTCGACCAACCAGCACAGGAACCGAATCCAGTTCGGACAAGTCACCCTGGACGAGTTCCAGGCCACTCGGGCGATCATCGATGAAGTTGCCGCTGATGTCGATGCCAACAGAGGCACCCGCGCCATCTCGAACGAGCTCGGCAAGCTTGCCGCCGCTCCCGCATCCGAGGTCGAGCAGCGACAGCCCAGCGATATTCCCAAGGCATGCTCGTTGCGCGGGCCACTCGACCAGCCGGTCTAGCGAGTCGTCTCGTTTTCGGGCCCGCTCGTAGTCGGGAGCGAGCTGCTGCCACGGTTGGGCTGCGTTGCTGTGACCCGTATCAACCGGCTTCACGCTCTCCTCGAAGTTGCTCGATTCCACCAAGCACTCAATGTAGGTGGCTACGGGGTTACCCCGGAAGGGAAACCCCGCGGCGCGTCCCTAAACGCCGGGAATGCGGCACGGATTGCTTGGACAGGTGTCACCATGTCTGCGTGGCAAGTGAGTCCGATGTCCAAGACCTCGTGGCGGCCTACTGGCGCTACTGGCGTGGGTCGGAGATCGACCGGCGACGCGTTGAAGGTCGATTAGAAGACCCGACCTTTGCCGCCCAGCTCGAGGTCGGCCGACAAGTTCGCAGAGGCGGTCAATCCTCGCTCGAACTGATCGATGCCCTCCTGAGTGCCGCTGATAGCGACGACGAGATCGTCATCATCGGCGACGGCCCCTTGAGCGAACTGCTCTGGAGTCACGCCTCGGAGTTGTCCCTTGAGATTGCTACCCGAGCCGAGCGTGATACGAGCTTCCAGCTCGCCCTCGATCAGGTCGACCGCGACACAACGAGCCTCGACGCCATGACGCTCTCGCAACTTGCTCCGTGGGTACGGTCGATCCGCGAAGAGCTTTACAGTGAAGGGCCGTGGAACTCGAGAACCTAGCGTGCCCGAACGCTGGCTCTGCGCTAAGCAAGTCAGCACCTCGGTCCGGCGATCCGACCAATCACCTCGTGCCGATTGATCGCCGGATAGACCTATGGCGTGCCTCCGCCGTCTGACCGCCTCGCGTATCGGTTGGGTGGCATGCCAGGTACGCGCTGAGACTGCGAAACCGAGCAACGTCGACTCTTGCCAACTAAGGCAAGGAGCGTGGTACCGGCATGCCTTGTTCTGACGCACGCTAGCTATCGTGCCGGGTGTGCCCTTTGTCGGACGCTTCAGGATCAGCGCCGTATGAACCCGAACGGTGTCGAGTTCGATGGCCAGCCTCGGGACTGCGTTGCCGCCCGCAATGCCTGGCTGGAAGTGCACCTGGACGAACTTGACGAGCTCGATCCGATCCATGCCTGCGGCATTCTGCTCCGAGACACATTGGAAGCAACCTCGGACTACGAGATGATCGAATTCGTGGAGTACACCAACGATGGCCGACTCTGTGCAGGCCGCAACTCTCGGAACGGCGCTTGGGCATTGACGCAAGCGCGGTGATCGCCGACACCGCTTCTCGTGGAGCCTCGGACCCCTGGGTTCGGCGAGTCGTGCACTCCCTCGATGCTGAGCGTCAGAAATCGGGACACGGTTGGCGCCGAGGCCGGATCGAGGTCGTCATCGCCAGTGGCAAGCTCGCTCACGCGACTTCGCGACAGAACCGCGAGTCAATTCAGACGCATGGGCTCGACTGGCGTCTGATGGGTGGCGCGCGTGGCATCGCAGGCAGTACAGCCCCTGAAGTCGAGGGGATATATCTCGACACCATCGATGCAATTTCGTTCTTCACACGAATGCCTGACGACGACCCAGACGTTTGGATTGTCGACGCGGAGGGGATCTGGCTCGAGACAGGCCCTGAGGGGTTTCTGTTTACATCGGAACCGATTCCGGCGAGCCGACTTCGATTAGCCGACCCCAGGGAGGTCCCCGGGTACGTGGAGAGTCGGACGAGACGTCACTGGTAAGAAAGGCCGCACGAAGTGTCGACACGCATTGTCACGGCCGGAGAACATCCATACGTCGCGATTGCAGAATCAGTGTGCTGCGGGAGTCACAATGCTCGAGGCGTGATTCGACCGCCTTTGATCTGTTCTGCGCGATCGATGATGGACTGAACCGCCTCGACGACCGACTGCCAGGCATCATCTCGTTCACGCGCATACATGTCCGATCGAGCAGTCTGTGTCCGCTCCAGATGCATGTAGTGATCGACGCACGCATTAGCGCTCCTGACCTCCGAATCAGCGGCCGAGCCCAACGGCCACGAGCTGTTAGGTCGCCTGACGTTCTTCACGAGATACGAACGCATCATCGGAGCGCGACGCCAACGTGGGTTTGACATCGACCTCACTTTGAGGCGCTTCAGTCGAGCCACGAAGTATTCGTCGCCGAACGCAAGTTCCAGTGACGTCCCCCAAAGTGGTGGCATTTTGACGGTCCGCTGAAAGTACGGGCCACCGGAGTAGTTCTGACGTGTCCATCCAAAGGCACGAAAGGAAAACTCCGGTGACCCACCTAGATATTGACGCATCCGAACTGCTCGAGGCGCTGCGCGAACGACCCGACCTGGACCTCGTTCGTCGACTCGTCCAGTTCATGTTCCAAGAGCTCATCGAGACCGAGGCGACCGAACAGATCGGCGCCGATCGCCACGAGCGCACGGCGACCCGACTCACGAGGCGCAACGGCAGTCGACCGCGGACCCTGTCGACCAAGGCCGGCGATCTGGCTCTGCGGATCCCGAAGTTGCGCGAGGGCTCGTTCTTCCCCTCGATCCTCGAGCGCCGGCGGCGCGTGGATGAGGCCCTCTACCTGGTGGTGATGGAGGCCTACGTGAACGGCGTGTCGACCCGCAAGGTCGACCAGTTGGTCGCGGCCCTCGGGGTCGACGCCGGGATCTCCAAGAGCGAGGTCAGCCGGATCTGCGCGCGGATGGACGAGCAACTGGCGGCCTTTCGCGCCCGCTCGCTGGCCACCACCCCCTATCCCTACCTCTTTCTCGACGCCACCTACGTGAAGGCCCGGGTGGGCGACCGGGTGCTCAGTCGCGCTGTCGTGATTGCGACCGGCGTCACGCTCACCGGCGAACGCGAGGTTCTCGGGGTCGCCATTGGCGACAGCGAAGAGGGCGCATTCTGGACCGCGTTCCTGCGTGAGTTGCGCGAACGCGGAATGTCCGGCGTCCAGGTCGCCGTCAGCGACCACCACAGCGGTCTGAAGAAGGCCATTAGCGAAGTCCTGCTCGGCACGAGCTGGCAGCGATGTCGAGTCCACTTCTTGCGCAACGCGCTAGCCAAGGTGCCCAAGGGCGACACCGAGCACGTGGCCAACGCCATCCGCTCGATCTTCGCCCAGCCCGACGCGGCGCACGTCACGAGCCAGCTTCACCAGGTCGCGACGGAACTCGAAGAACGCTTTCCCGCGGTTGCGGCGATGCTCGTCGAGTCCGAAGACGATCTGACCGCGTTCAAGGCGTTTCCGAAATCGCACTGGCGCAAGATCTGGTCGACCAATTCGCACGAGCGGTTCAACCTGGAAATCAAACGCCGCACTCGCGTCGTCGGAGTCTTTCCCAACGACGCCGCGGCGCTGCGACTCATCACGGCCGTGTGTCTCGACATTCACGACGACTGGCAGGGGTCGGACCGGCGCTACTTCTCCGAAGAGTCCATGAAGCCGCTCTCTACCGTTGCGGCGACGACGGTCAAGCGACGCGGTCGACAGTCGTGAAAGACTGCAGGAGCGTCAGTGCTGCTTCACGAAGTGACACCACTTGGCGGGACGTGACCCAAGTTCCGCCTCCATGAGGAGCATTCTTATCGGTGAGTCGATGGGCGCAACTAGGTGACACCCAGGCCACACTGGTGAGTGAGATTCTGATGTCCTCGACGAGTGGCCGCGTTAGGCGGTTGGCAACTCTCGTTGGTTGAAACGTTCGTCGCTTGCATTCAGGCTGCTCAAGCGCTCGGCGATAACTCGGTCTCTCTCCAACGACGAGTGCTGATATCGCAGCGTCGCAGTCGGCGAAGCGTGGCCCGCTCGCCGCATGAGCTCTGCGGTGGTCGCTCCAGTCGCCGCGGCCAGCGTGAGCCCGGTATGACGTAGGTCGTGAAAGTGAAGATCTGGTCGCCCGACTTGTAGGCGCGCCTTCGACCACGCCCGCTGAATGACCATTGACGAAGCAGGCTCGCCGTCGCGGCCCAGGATGAGGAGCGAGTCATCCGACTCACCGACAAATCGATCCAAGTGTGTCCCAATCGCTTCAGTTGCCGTCGTCGGGATAACAACGACGCGACGACCGGCAGCGGACTTCGGCTCTTTGATAACGGACTCGCCCGTCGTCTTGAACGTCCTGCTCCGCTCGACGCGCAGCGTCTTCTTGTCCAGGTCGATGTCCGACCGAGTGAGTCCGAGGATCTCCCCTCGACGAAGTTGACACCAGACGGCTAGGACGACGGTGACGCGCAGGTGCTCGGGCATGGCTCGGTAGAGCTGATCGATCTCCTCAAGGCTGGCCACGGGTCGCTCGGGGGTGTGCTCCTGACCGGCTCCAGTCACTCGACAGGGTGAGGTGGCAATGAGCTCGTCGAGGACGGCAGTCTTCATGATGGTGGCAAGCAGCCTGTAGGACTTGGCGGCGGTGCTCGGATGGCGCTTGGCCGCGTTGCCGTTCCACGTACGCACGTCTGCTGGTGTGAGTTCGCGCAAGGCCACCTGACCGAGCTCGGGAAGGATGTGTCGGTCAAGCAGGTAGGTGTAGAGCTCTCGAGTACGAACGGCGAGATTGTGGCGCCCTTCAAGCCAGGAGGAGGCGTATTCGCTGAGTGTGACCGAGCCCAACGAGGGGTCAATCCATGTGCCACGTCGCAGGTTGATCTCGACGTGAGCGAGAGCCGCAAGCGCGTCAGCCTTTCGGTCGTAGGTGCCGAGGGTGAAGCGCTTGCCTTCGTACTCATAGGAGGCCTGCCAGCGGCCAGACGAGCGCTTGCGCAGGTAGCCGAAGTGTCTCCGTTCGCTCACGCCTTCCCCCTCATCGCTTGGACTCGACGCGTTGTCCATCCACCCAACGGTCGAGGTCGACGGGAGAGAAGCGGATCTTGTGGCCCCCGAGGCGAATGAACGGAATGCGTCGCTCGTGGATCAGTCGGCGCAGGAAGCGCTCCGAGCATCCGAGGTAGGTCGCGGCCTGGACGATGTCCATGAGCGGACGCCTTTCGCTGGCCCCGGGTGAAGATGTTGGTGCACCGCTTGATCGCGAGGGCCTTCCTGTTGGAGTGGTTCCGAAGTGTTGCCGCTTCACCTTGCACCGGACCTTGCACGGGACTTCTCACGCGTGAGCTGCGCAGCAGACGGCAACGGCATGGGGTGGGTGGGCGACCAAAAAACTGAGAACGGCCCAACTACCGTCGAAGCACTATGTGGAGGAGGGCTCGACTGACCGCAGCGATCCTGGTCGCCGCGATGGTGCCACTCTTCGTGTCCTCGGCTGCCTGGGCTGCCCGCCCCCACTCCTACGGCACCGATCAGCTGGCCCTCTCCCACGAGATCCCGATCACCAATCCGGCTGACGGCCTCTCCTACCCGAGCGTGCTGCTCGTCTCGGGCGCGCGCCTCGACTCGCAGATGCCTGATGGCTCGGGCGTCAGTGCACCTGATGGCGAGCTCTACCTCACCTTGCAGATGAGTTCTGGTCCGGTCCAGCGCAGCTACAACGACCCCTCCTATGGCGACTTCTTCTCGAACATGACGCCACTCCCGGCGTCTGCCTTCGAGTGCCGTTCGACCAAGGGCCGGATCTACCCTATGACGAGGTCCGATCCGGCCAATGAGACGGTGACCGCCGATGCCGACACCGCCGATGGCCTGGTTGCTGCCACCTATGCCTGCCTCGTCCCCGATACCTTCCGAGCGGGCAGTGTGGTCATCATTCCGTCGTCGACCATCGGCACCGAGTACCAGAACATGACCGGTGACTCGCCAACCGTGCTCCATGTCGGGGGTCCGACAACCATTCAGGTCCAGTTCCCCGCCCAGCTGACGGTGGACTCGCCGCCAACAACCGAGACCACGGGCGGTGCAGCAACTACGCCCGGTTCCTCGAGCCGATCGGGTGGCTTCGTCGGCGGTGTGCTGCTCGTGGTGGTGGTCGCTGGTGTGACGTTCTACTTGGTTCGTCGCCGACCCAAGGACGCAACGACTCCGCACCCACCTCCACCCGTTGACGTCGTGGCTGAGCAGGTTGACGTGGCCGATGCTCCCGAGTCGCCCGCCGAGCAACCAAGTGGGAGTAAGGACGAGGTCGCACCAGAAGCTGCACCAGAAGCTGCTCAGCATCCTGCCTCCGACGACGAGGCGCCCTCGTGGCGACTTCGAGTCAACGTGCTTGGGGCGCTCAACTTCGAGCCGTCGGTGCGAGGACTCAGTGACCCGGCCCGCTCCATCCTCTGCTTCTTGGCCTTCCACCGTGAGCGCACCATGTCGGGCGGCGAAGTCCAGACGGCGGTGTGGCCCATGCGTGTCGAACGAGACGTTTCTCGAGCGACCTTCCACAACTACGTGGCTGAAGCCCGCAAGGCTGTCGGCGCAGAAGTCTTGCCCGAAGCCTCTCGTGGCGCTGGTTACCGACTGCTCGAGGTCACGACCGACCTCGAGCAGTTTCGTGCCTTGGTGGAATCTGCTCGAGGCGCAGACGACGACACCTCGGCCACTATGCGACTCCAAGCACTCGAGCTCGTGCGTGAGTATCCCTTCGCCAGCGAGACGTCGCCCTTCTTCGAGTGGATCCGCAGCGAAGGACTTGAGGGTCAGGTCGTGCGCCTGATCAGCGACACCGCCTCTCGAACGGGCATTGATCTGCGCCGACTTGGACGACTCGACGACGCCGAGATGGCGCTTCGCAAGGGCCTCCTCGCTGCCCCCGCCACGATGCTGCTCTGGGAGGAGCTTACCGAGGTGATCATGGCCCGTGGCGACGGCGAAGCGCTGCGCCAGCACTGGGTCCAAGCAGACATCCACTTGAGCGCGTCTGAGGTCAGCGACCTTCGTCGCCGCGTGCAGGCTTGAGTGCTTCATCGCGCCACCTCGGCACGGATGAAGTCACGCACCTTGGCCTCGGCTCGAGCACGTCGTTTGCGCGCCGCGTCGTAGGAGATGCCGTAGTGCTGGGCCATCCACTCGAGCTCGACACCCCAGGCCCGGGTGCAGTCGATCAGGACGAAGTCCTCGGTGCTGATCACCGTTCCCACGGCCATCCACATGGCTGCGAGGAGCTCCTCCCGCCAGCCGTCGTCGCCTGAGAGCTCCGCGAGATCGAAGTCGTCAGCGATGGCGATCGAGGACAGAGCGCGCCGACGGGAACTTCGGGTGGTGGCCCGAGCGCTCGCCACCGCAGTCGTCGCCAACCAGCGCCGGCGGAGTGCGGGTGGTTGCTCGCCGACGCCTTGGAGTTGCTCCAAGAGCGTGACCAGGAGCTCCTCAGTGAAGGCCGATCGCCCGATGTAGCTCGCGCATCGGGCGATCGGCCTTCACTGAGGA
>Ga0208741_10001062_pt1 | contig 11606 bp, 9 predicted proteins | sample CryBogCBE03Jun09_FD_184576 | JGI IMG/M metagenome (GOLD analysis project Ga0208741, IMG submission 184576) | Freshwater microbial communities from Crystal Bog, Wisconsin, USA - CBE03Jun09 (SPAdes) | ecosystem: Environmental > Aquatic > Freshwater > Lake | place: Crystal Bog, Wisconsin, USA...
AATTATCGCACATTTGTGTGACATAGTTTTAATAAATGGCTAAACGAACAGCGCAAAAAACGAGGGGAACACAGAAGCCACAGAAGGGAACTTCTACCAACAGAAGCCGATATGTGTGGGCGGGTGCACTGCTTGCCATTGTTTTGTTTGGATGGTATGTAGTGCATGTGTGGAAACAACAACAGGCAGAAGTGAAGGCGGAAGAAGCCATTTATGATGCCTTTGGGATAGAGATGCCCATTCAGTTTCCCATACATGGCATTGATGTAAGCAGTTATCAAAATACAGTTTCGTGGCGCAAAGTAATTGCGATGAATGTGAATAATGTACGGATGGGTTTTGTATTTATAAAAGCGACGGAAGGACTGGGCAATGTGGATGAAAACTATCGGAAAAACTATCAGAATGCCAAGAAAGCAGGGATGGTGGTAGGGGCGTATCACTTTTTTCTGGCAACTAAAAGTGGGGTTGTACAAGCCAATAACTATGTGAAGAATGTAACGCTTTCTACAGGCGATTTGCCCCCTGTTGTTGATATTGAGCAATTGTATGGCGTGCCTCCTGCTACCATGCGCAAACGTTTATTGGAATGGTTGACAACCATAGAGGCTGTCTATAAAACAAAGCCCATTATTTATAGTAATGTGGATTTTTATGAACGCTACTTAGGCAGCGACTTTGATGGTTATCCCCTTTGGGTGGCGCATTATAACGCTCCTGATAAACCTAGAATTGGTAGAGACTGGACCTTCTGGCAACATAGCGAAGCAGGCCACATCAATGGTATTACCAGCCTGGTAGACTGTGATGTTTTTAATGGAGACTCTACTAATTTCAAGAAATTGTTGTTGCCCTAAAGAGTGAGTTTGTTAGTACTATTCTGGAGTAAGTCTATCTATTTATCGGTATAATCTGTAAGTTGATTACACCAGTACACCTTTACTTTTTTAGTGCAAAACATATTAGTAAATGAAACAGCCTTACTTTTGAAAACAAACAAAAAACTAATCACAACTAATAAAATACGGTGATTTTAGGCTGTTTATTTGTGGTGCGTTTAAATTTTAATAAAACAGGATGAGATATTTAGTAATAATAATTACGTTGCTTGTTGTCGGGACAAGTTGTAAAAATAAAAGCAACTACTTTGAGATTAAGGGAAAGATTTTGCATGCAAAAGGAACAAAACTTTCGCTAAAACAATTGGTTATTGGCAATCAGAATCCTGTTTTGTTGGATACTGCCAGGATAAACAAAGATGGTAGTTTCGATTTAAAAACCTTTATGCCTATCGATCAGGCCTTGTTTGTTTTAAGTATAGAGAAAGGACCGGATGTCTATCTGATAAATGATGTTCCAAATATTGATTTAAACGTAGATGTCGATCATTATAAACAATATACTGTAGAGGGTTCTCCTTCCAGCAAAGAGTTACACAGTTTTCTGGATGCTTATAGCACCAATTATAAAAATGTTGTAGAAAAAGTATCTGCTTATGATTCCATACTAAAAACAGAAGCATCGGATAGTATTGTTCAGATTTATAAAGACGAAAAAGACGCAGCCTTGAAAACAGTAAATCAGTTACTTACGGTTAATATTCAGCAATCACTCAATCCTGCCTTGAAGTCTTATTTGTTGGCAAAAGCCTTTGTAACTATGGATAAAGAAAGCATTGCGAAACTGCTTACGGCTACTAAGGAGCAATATAAAAACTATACGCCCATCAATTTCCTAGATAAGATAATTACGCAGCAACTAAAAGAAACGCCTGCACCCTACTCATTATTAAACAAGCAAGCCCCTTCTTTTTCTATGACAGATAATTACAACAGACAGTTTTATCTGGATAGCTTGAAAGGTAAATATGTGTTGTTAGACTTCTGGGCTAGCTGGTGCAAGCCTTGTAGGGAGGAAAATCCAAATGTTGAAAAGGCCTATCGCTTATATAGGAAGAGAGACTTTACAATTATTAGTGTTTCGTTGGATTCTAACATGCACGAATGGAAGAAAGCGTTGGATGATGATAACTTGTACTGGCAAAATGTGGCTGATTTTAAAGAATGGAAAAGTCCTGTTGTAAATCAATATAAAATTACGGCTCTGCCATTTAATGTATTGTTAGATACCACAGGAAAGATAATAGCTGCCGACTTAAGAGGCCGGGATTTGACGATGAAATTGAATGAAGTTCTACCTAAGTAATTATGAGTTATGAGCAATTAGCTCTAACGTATAACCTAAAACTTATTACTTTCAACTTAACAATATGTCACTCACGTTCACAATCATACAAACAGATTTAGTTTGGGAAGACATAGATGCCAATCTTGCTTTATTGGAGGAAAAGATTAATGCTATTTCTACAAGAACAGAAATCATTGTGCTGCCCGAAATGTTTAGCACAGGGTTCTCTATGAATCCAGAGAAGGTGGCAGAGACCATGGAAGGAAAGGCGTTGCAATGGATGAAACGTATTGCAATATCCAAAAGAGTGATACTAACCGGAAGTCTGGCCATCAAAGAAAACGAACACTATTATAACCGATTGATATGGATACTTCCCAATGGACAGTTTAGCTATTACGACAAACGACACCTCTTTGCTTTTGCAGGGGAAGACAATCATTATGCCCCAGGGAATAAACGACTGATAGCACAAGTAAAAGGTTGGAAGATTAATCTACAAGTCTGCTATGACCTTCGCTTTCCTGTGTGGGCAAGACAACAACCGGCAGATGAGCAAGAGGCTGAATATGATATCTTATTGTATGTAGCTAACTGGCCCGAAAGAAGAAGTTTAGCTTGGAAGACATTGCTTACAGCTAGGGCAATCGAGAATCAATGTTATGTGATTGGTGTAAACAGAGTGGGCAATGATGGCAATTCTATTTATCATAGTGGGGATAGTATGGTCATTAATCCATTGGGTGAAGTTATCTATTCCAAAGCCGATATCGCGGATACCTATACTTTTACTCTAGAGAAAGAAGACTTGTTATCAATCAGAAAACAATTTCCTTTTTTGAAAGATGCCGATGGGTTCTTGCTCACTAGAAGCTAAGCAACTTCGTAATACTTTCATGCAGTCTACTCTTTGCCAAGAATTGTTTTTCTAGTTCGGTATTAAAAGGAACAGGAGTATCCAGACTAGCACAACGCAATACAGGCGCATCCAACATAGAGAAACAATGTTCACCTATCCATGCAGCAATTTCTCCTCCAATACCACCAGTAAGCGTGTCTTCATGAAGTACTAATACCCTACCAGTCTTTTCCACCGCATAACTAATACTTGTATAATCCAACGGAAGTAAAGTTCTCAAATCGAGAATATTCATACTGGTTTCTGGATGTTGCTTCCGATATTCCAATGCCCAATGAACACCTGCACCGTAAGTGATAATCGTAATATCATCACCATTATTTACCAAGTTGGCCTTACCTATTTCTACCTCATAGTATTCATTCGGTACATTGCCAGTTATACTTCTGTATAATGCCTTATGCTCGAAGAATAGAACAGGATTAGGATCATTAATAGCTGCAACCAGAAGCCCTTTTGCATCGAAAGCACTAGAAGGATACACCACTTTCAATCCAGGAACATGTGTAAACCAAGCCTCATTACTCTGACTATGAAAAGGGCCTGCACCCAAACCAGCACCCGTAGGCATTCGTATAACAACTTCCGCCTTTTGTCCCCAACGGTAATGTATTTTAGCTAGGTTATTGACTATCTGACTAAACCCTTCAGATACAAAATCTGCAAACTGCATTTCTACTACACTTTTGTAACCTTCAAGACTCAATCCTAATGCCGTACCGATGATTGCACTCTCGCAAAGAGGGGTATCACGAACCCTATCTTTTCCAAACTCAGCCTGCAAACCTTCTGTTACTTTAAAAACGCCACCATAAGCACCAATATCCTGTCCCATCAACACCAGATTAGGGTGTTTCTTTAATGATTGCTGTAAGCCTTTTTTTATTGCATCCAAGAAGCGGGTCGGTGTTGAGGGCTTACCTTCTAACTGCTTCTCACTGGAAATAATTGGCCAGTCTTCTTTTCCAGAATGCATCTCAGCGTATACGTCATTTACTTCTTCTGAAACGGAGTATACAAAAGCTTTAGGCTTATCTGCAATTGCCCATTCGCTGTCTATATAACGCTGAATTTCAGTTCTAATCTGTGCAATCTGATTTTCATTCAATGCTTGCTCCTTCACCAAAAAAGCTTCAAAGTTGGTAATAGGATCTTTCAATGCCCATTCTTCTACCAATTCTTTCGGAATATTTTTATCTATGCTAGACTCCTCGTGCCCACCCATTCTAAATGTCCTAAACTCTACCAGATAAGGCTTTCCGTCTCTTAAGCAAGCCTCTCTTACTCCTTTTATTGCATCATAAACCTGCAGTATATTATTGCCATCCACGTAGGCGCTTTCTATACCATAACCTTTTGCTTTATCAATTAAATCTTCACAGCGAAATTGGTCTTTTGTGGTTGTACTGAGTGCATATCCATTGTTTTCTATGGCGAATATCACTGGTAATCCCCATACTGCAGCCACGTTAAGTGCCTCGTGAAAGTCACCTTCGCTTGTGCCGCCATCACCAATAAATGCCAAGGATGCTTTAGTTTGTTTTTTTAGATTATTAGCTAAGGCAACGCCATCTGCAACAGATAAGGTGGCCCCAAGATGAGAAATCATTCCACAGATATGATAGTCAGGACTACCAAAATGAAAACTACGTTCGCGACCTTTGCTATAGCCGTCTTTGCCGCCTTGCCATTGTATAAATAGTTTGTGAAGTGGTAAATGTCTGGTTGTGAAAACCCCTAGATTTCTATGTTGTGGCATTATCCATTCATTGGGTTCCATGGCAAGGGTAGCTCCTACGCTTATTGCCTCTTGCCCGAGACCGCTGAACCATTTGCTCACTTTACCCTGACGATAAAGTACCAACATCTTTTCTTCTATCAATCTAGGGAGTAACAAATGCTTGTATATATCTATCAATTCCTGATCATAAAATCCTAACCGATTTAAATACATAGCAATCAATTTTAAATTGCCACCAAATTAGGAGTATTTATTGAAGAAATAACAGTACAGAAAATAAAAACGCCGAATTGTTTTACACAATTCGGCGTTTTGCACATTTTTATGTTAATTACCTAGTCTCTCTTGGCAAAACGGCTAAGCAACTTCAATATTTCTATATACAACCAAACGATGGTTACCAGTAATCCGAATGCCCCATACCATTCCATGTATTTTGGTGCACCTTGTTCTGCGCCACGTTCAATCATATCAAAATCCATCAATAGATTCAGTGCAGCGATAGCAACTACAAACAGGCTAATACCAATGCCTAATGGGCTACTATCATACATAAAAGGCATATTCACATGAAACATCCTTAGTACCATGCTGAGCAAGTAAAATAAAGCAATACCTCCCGTTGCTGTAAAAAGAATACTTTTAAATTTATCGGTTACCTTGATGATTCTGAAATTATACAATAAGAACATAGCAATTGCAACACCAAAAGTTAGTCCAACAGCTTGCATTATCAATCCTGGATAAGCTTTTTGAAACATATCATTGAAAAGGGCTGAGATTCCTCCTAAAAAGAAGCCTTCCAGGATACCGTATAAAGGAGCAATATATTGTGCCCAAGTTGGCTTGAATATCATTGCGAAGCCACAAATCATTCCACCAATTGCACCTGTGAACATTAGGGTCATCATCATTGACTTATTCAAATCCTGATACAAATGCCAGGTGTAAGCTGCGCCGCCAATTACCATCAGTAATAAGAAGCCAAACTTGTTCATAGTGCCTTTAATGGTCATGGTGCCTTGCAAAGAGGCCTCAGCATTGGCACTGTTGTCAAATATTTTCTCTGTGAGGGTAGGGTTACCCGATTTAAATAATTCCATAGTTGTTTACTTTTTTAGTTTGACAAATATAAACAGGCTCTTTTTGAAACAAGCGTTAAAATTTGAAGAGCTTCTTAGTATTAGGGATAAACGGTTTATGAATCTGTTTTATTGTTTGTCAGAAGCTCTTTCTCAGCTTGGGCAAAATTTTAATATATATAGAAGCATCACTACTACTTAGTCTCCCCTTTTCTTATTTCATTAATTGCAGTAGTAATCAAATTCTGTTCAAACCCCTTCTGCAACAGGTATCCAGTGGTTTTTGATTGTCTATTTAGATATTGTTCACCCTTCAGGCTGTCCCATTTCTTAAGCGCCAATGTTTTCAATGTTCCTAGATAGGTTTCATCGTCAATTTCCTTTAGTGCGAGGGCAATGCAAAAAGTACTAATTCCTTTTTGTTTCAATTCATATTTAATCTTGACCCGTCCCCATTGTTTCATCCTGAATTTTCCACCTGCAAAAGCAATGGCAAACCGTTCTTCATTCAGATAGTTCTCTTCTATCAGTTGGCTCAACAATATCTCTACATCTTTTTTATATAATCCGAAGCTGTAAAGTTTCTCCGTCACTTCCCGGTGGCTTCTCTCCTGATAGGCACAGAATTGTTTTATCTTTTGAAAGGCCTGATCGGGTGTAAAGCTTTTTTTCGAATACATAATAATGTTTTACCGCAAGGCGCACAAGGAAAGAACCACAAAGAAACACAAGGTTTACATTTTTACGTTCTTTACTTAGTGTTCCTTGTACAAAATCTTTGTGTCCTTTGTGGTTAAGTACTTGTTATATCCACATAATAACAACATTGATTCCTCATTTATACCCGCAAACAAAACAATCTGTAACGAATATTGAATATTTGCATTAGGTTTGTCGCTTATAATTAGTAGATATGAAGTTTATAGTTTCCTCCTCGTCTTTGTTAAAACACCTTCAACAAATTAATGGTGTTATCAATGCCAATACGGTACTGCCAATTCTTGAAGATTTCTTGTTTGAAATAGAAAATAAGAAACTGAACATTGTTGCAACCGACCTAGAAACGGTGATGCGTGTGCAGATGGATGTAGAAAGCAAGGCCGATGGTAAAGTGTGTATCCCTGCGAAAATATTGATTGATACCCTTAAAAACATTGCTGATCAACCACTGACATTCAGCATCGATCAGAACTTTTCGGTAGAAATAACAAGTGACAATGGTAAGTATAAAGTGCCCGGCGAAAACCCAGATAACTTTCCAAAGGAACCGTCTAACGATGATACCACTGGCTTCCCGATGACTAGTAGCTCTTTGGTAACTGCCATCAACAAAACATTGTTTGCGGTAAGCAATGATGATTTGAGACCAGCTATGACAGGTGTTTTCTTTGAATTGAATCCAGAATTTGTACAATTTGTTGCAACCGATGCACACCGTCTGGTTCGTTATAAAAGAACAGATACTAAGGCTACAAGGGCAGATAGTTTTATCGTTCCAAAGAAACCATTGAACTTGTTGCGCAATGCCTTGCCGGATAATGATGATGAAATAACAATCAGTTACAACAGCAATCATTTGTTTGTGAGCCATGGCGACGTGCAAATGATTTGTAGATTGATTGATGCACGTTTCCCAGATTACAAAGTAGTCATACCAGCAGACAACCCTTATAAATTGGTGGTTACTAAAGCGGATTTCCAGAGTGCGTTGCGTCGGGTGAGTATCTTTAGTAATAAAAGCACCAATCAAGTTGCTTTGAATATTACTGGAAGCGAATTACAAATGGCTGCACAAGACATCGATTTTAATTTTGAAGGTAATGAAAGAATGAATTGCCAATATGATGGCGAAGACCTTCAAATTGCTTTCAATGCAAAGTTTTTGATAGAAATGCTAAATGCGGCTGATACTTCAGAAGTGAGACTGGAATTATCTACTTCAACAAAAGCGGGTTTGATAAAACCATCAGAACAAGCAGAAGGCGAAGATTTGCTAATGTTGGTGATGCCTTTGATGTTGAATAATTAAAAGAGAGGATAGGCAATTATAGAAAAAAGGTATTGATTAACAAAAAAGTCCTCCGACTATTAAGCCGGAGGACTTTTTTGTTAATCAATGGCTACTCATTCAATTATGCTATCACTTCACCAAAGAAGGCACCACAGAGTCCAAATTCGACTTTGGTGGTTACCCAACTGGCAAAGTAGTATACGGTCAATCCTTTTTGAGACAATAGAAAAGTAGTAGGATTAAAATCTAATTTCCCCAAAAAGGGGTAAAAAGTCATGTGCAGTCCAATCATATTTGTAATGAAGGCTAGTATTTATACGTTACATTTTTTGGTTCTGCGAACTTTAACATTTAACGATTGAATTTAGGTGAGATAAAAAGGATAAGTACTGCCAGAATTTAAAAAAGGCTGATTTTTCAGCGCATTAATCTTGCGAACTGGGTCGTTAATCTAGCGAAAATAGTGGCACAAAAAGGAGCATCTAGGTACGTTTTAGACAATTAACTCATATGACAAGTGGCATGTTAGCTTGATAAATGATTTGTTGTGCGAAATAAATGGTGCAAAAAGGCGCATTTCTTTTTCTTGCTTCCCCTCTAAAGAAAAATGGATTATTTTCTTCAGAAACACATTTTTTCTATTCCAAAAACATTGAGTTCATCCTGCTAATTAAAAAACATTTTGCCTGCCTTAATAAAAAACAAACATAACCCCATCCAGATTGGCCTATTAAGCAATGCCCTTTCTGCAACAATCAAGGAAAACAAAGGGTTGTATATGGCATCATACTCCTTATAAATCTTTATCGTAGCTACATCTCTCAAAACTATTCGCAACAATTACTGTTTTCTATTCCTACAACAAATAATTTTCAATGGATACTGTCAATATTATCTGGTTCAGGAGAGACCTCCGCTTGCAGGACAATGCCGCTTTGTACCACGCCCTCAAAAGCGAAAACAAGGTCTTACCTATCTTTATTTTTGATCGGAACATATTGGATAAACTGGAAGATAAAACCGATAGAAGGGTTGCATTTATACATGCCGCCCTTCTGGAAATGCAACAACAATTGTTGAATTTGGGCAGTAGCCTGCATGTATTTTACGGCACCCCTTTGGAAGCTTTTAAGCAACTTGTTGCTACTTATAAAATAGAAAAAGTTTTCACCAACCACGACTATGAGCAATATGCCATGGATCGGGATACGCAGATAGGCAATTTGTTATTAGAACACAATGCCACACTGCACACATACAAAGACCAGGTGATTTTTGAAAGGGATGAAGTACAAAAAGACGATGGCAAACCATACACCGTTTTTACGCCTTTTAGTAACAAATGGAAGGCCCGACTAACCCCTTTTCATTTAAAAGCTTATCCTACCGAAAAATATTTTTCCAACTTCTACCAGCAGGCAGCTTTGCCAATCCCTTCTCTGGAAAGTATTGGATTTACGACTTCCGAACAACTCTTTCCATCCAAAGAACTCAATCTTGGCATCGTGGCCAAATATCAGCAACAGCGCAACTTCCCTGCCATCAGAGGTACGTCGCAGTTGGGTGTGCACCTACGTTTTGGCACCGTGAGCGTTCGAGAGATTGCCAGGCAAGCAAAAGATATTAGTGAGACCTATTTGAATGAACTGATATGGCGAGACTTTTATCACAACATCCTGTGGCATTTTCCACACGTGCGTAGGGGTGGTGCCTTTAAAAAAGAATATGAGGAAATTGAATGGGTGAATAATGAGGACGATTTTGAGAAATGGTGTGCAGGCAAAACGGGTTATCCGATTGTGGATGCTGGCATGCGCGAACTGAATGCTACCGGCTATATGCACAATAGAGTAAGGATGATTGTGGCTTCTTTCCTAACGAAGCATTTATTGATAGACTGGCGTTGGGGCGAGCTCTATTTTGCAAAGAAACTGCTGGACTTTGATTATGCTGCCAATAATGGTGGCTGGCAATGGGCAGCAGGAAGTGGCTGTGATGCGGCTCCGTATTTTAGAATTTTCAATCCTACACTTCAAACAGAAAAGTTTGATAAAGATCTGAAATACATTCGCAAATGGATACCCGAACTAGATAGTTTCGATTATCCTCAACCTATCGTTAATCATGAATTTGCCAGAAAGCGCGTGCTTGAAGTGTATGCCAAAGCATTAAAAAGTGAATAATTACCGATTAGTATGCTAAAAGAAATTTCTGATGCAGCACTTCTGCTAATTTTATTCTCTTGGTGAATAACAAAAGTCAGCGGTTTTTCGAAGGCATTTGTTTTACAGTATGGATAAAAAACATTTAGAGATACCCCCATTACCCTCTATGTACAATCTGCCATTTGAAAAGCTGGATTATTTGTGCTACATTATTAACTAATCTTGGGATAACAGTACAATTATGAGTTTTTTTAAGAAATGGATACCTAATGAAGCAGATGCTGAAAAATATTATCAGCAGGCTTTCCAAGAAGAAACAGAATATAATAATTACGAAAAAGCTTTATCTCTTTATGAAAAAGCTGCCAAAAATGGTTTGGCCAAAGCACAGTATTACTGTGGCTACATGTACCTAAAAGGAAGAGGGACAAGTAGAAATAAACAAAAGGCATTGACTTATATAGAACAAGCAGCCAATCAGAATCATCCACATGGACAATATTTATTGGCACAGATGTATTTGAGCGGTGAAGGTGTGGAGAAAAATGAACAGCTAGGCAATGAATGGTTAGAGAAGTTTAAAGCCCACAATCTCCCCAACGAAATAATGTTAACCTTTAATAGTTACTAGACAACAGGTTTATAAAACTAAAAGAGCCTTACTTCTTTGTGAAGTAAGGCTCTTTTTATATCAACTAAAGTTATAACCAACTGCCAATGAAGGCTTTGTTGACTGTATCTACGTCTTTCAATCTCCTTGCCCTGCCTACATGTTTTATCTTTTGAATAATTAAAGTAACCAACATCAATAACAAGAATAGGATTGTAAGCGGCGGAATGCCCATAAAACTTATCCATTTGCCACCGTACATTTTGCGCATTGGTCGGCGTAGACGTTCTGCTATCAAGTACATGCTAGGCACAATTATCAGGGTCATAAAGAAGGCAAATGCCAACCCGAAGATGATAGTCCAGCTTAATGGCTTCCAGAACACCACGTTATCTCCTCCAAAGAAAATGTGTGGTTTCAACTCGCTAAACAAAGTAATGAAGTTGATATTGAAGCCTACGGCAATTGGAATAAAGCCGAGTATTGCTGCAACAGCAGTAAGCAATACGGGAATGATACGCGTTTTACCTGCCTGCACCAACGCTTCTCTAGTTTTTAATCCGCGCGCTCTAAGCTCGTCTGTGAATTCAATAACCAATATACCATTCTTAACCACAATACCGGCAAGCCCCACAATACCTAGCCCTGTCATTAATACCGAAACCTCCATTCCAGTAGCTGCAAATCCAAGGAACACACCAATTACACTAAAGATAATTTCAGACAAAATGATAACTGGTTTACTTACGCTATTAAACTGTAATACCAATATGAACAGGATGCTAGCAAGTGCAATAACCAATGCCTTACCAAGGAACGCACCTGTTTCTGCCTGTTGTTCCCCTTCACCGGTTTGCTTGATGGTTACGCCATCTTGAGCACCCTTAAAGT
>Ga0208741_10001063_pt1 | contig 11592 bp, 11 predicted proteins | sample CryBogCBE03Jun09_FD_184576 | JGI IMG/M metagenome (GOLD analysis project Ga0208741, IMG submission 184576) | Freshwater microbial communities from Crystal Bog, Wisconsin, USA - CBE03Jun09 (SPAdes) | ecosystem: Environmental > Aquatic > Freshwater > Lake | place: Crystal Bog, Wisconsin, USA...
TTGCGGCCATAGGCATTGCCTACCAAATGCATGGCTTGGTAACTGTTGACAAGGCTGGCGAGGTGTTGCGTGACAGTATTATTTGGTGCGACAGCCGTGCCGTGCCTTATGGGGAAGCCGCTTTTAACAGCATTGGCCACGAAAAAAGCCTGGCGCACCTGTTAAACTCGCCCGGTAATTTTACCGCCGCCAAGTTGGCTTGGGTAAAAGAACACGAGCCAAGGGTATATGATAAGATTGATAAAATAATGCTGCCGGGCGATTATATAGCCCTGCAACTAACAGGCAGTATATCCACCAGTATATCCTCCCTTTCAGAAGGTATTTTTTGGGATTTTAAGGAAGACAAACTGTCTGACGACGTGATGGGTTATTTTGGTTTTGACAACAGCATCATACCTGAAGTTAAGGATGTGTTCAGCACCCATGGTGTTATAACCGCTGAAGTAGCCGGGCTACTTAGCCTAACAGCAGGCATACCTGTTAGCTACAAAGCAGGCGACCAGCCCAATAATGCCCTGTCATTAAACGTATTGGAGCCCGGTGAGGTGGCTGCTACCGCAGGGACTTCCGGTGTTATTTACGGTGTAAGTGACAGTCTGGCTTACGATACCCAAAGCCGTGTGAACACGTTTGCCCACGTTAATTATACCAAGGCGCAAAAAAGGCTGGGTATTTTGCTTTGCATAAACTGCGCGGGCATTTTAAACAAATGGGTAAAAAACCTGGCCGGCCCTGCCGCAGGGTATGCTGCCCTTAACAACGAGGCTGAAATGATACAGCCGGGCAGCGACAGCCTATACATACTGCCTTTTGGCAACGGGGCCGAGCGTATGTTGAACAACAAACTGGTGGGTGGCCACATACACAATATTGATTTAAACAAACACACGGCCGGCCACCTGTACCGCGCAGGGCAGGAGGGCATCGCCTACTCCTTTAAATACGGGTTGGATATTATGCGTGGCAACGGCATGCACCCAAAAGTGATACGGGCCGGTAAGGCCAATATGTTTTTGAGCCCGGTGTTTACCCATGCTTTTGTGAACGTTACCAATGTGCCGGTGGAACTGTATGAGAGCGACGGCAGCATTGGCGCCGCTTTGGGCGCGGGTATTGGTGCTAGTATTTTTGGCAGCGCCAAAGAGGCTTTTGCAAATATGAAGCGATTGGGTACTATTGAGCCAGACGGTAAAAACAGCTATGACGAGCATTACCGTACATGGTTAACATATTTAAGCCAAGAGTTGATGGAGGTGCCGGATTAGGTTGGCAAGGATGCGTGGAGGAAGGTGTAACGCATAAGTGGTAAGGCGGAAGGAAAAACGGTTTTGGGAGGTCGCCAAAGTTTATTAATCGCAGTAAGCCGTTTTACGGGTGAAGTAGAATATGGACCGGCGACTCAACAAATCATTGCGCTTTTGCGCACACGGCTAAACCGCTTTGAAGGGATTTGCAGAGGGCAACAATGGCCTATGGCCGGGCGTTGGGGGTTATTAATGACTAGAAGTGTGAGATAAATAACTATAAACCACAAACTTTAAACTACAAACTATTACTATGGCAGTTTTAACAGGAGACACAGAGTTTTTTAAAGGCATAGGCCAAATTAAATTTGAAGGCACTGAGACAGACAACCCGTTGGCCTTCCGTTGGTACGACGAAAACAGGGTAGTGGCAGGTAAAACCATGAAGGAGCATTTGCGTTTTGCATGTGCTTATTGGCACTCGTTTGTAGGCAATGGCGGCGACCCTTTTGGTGAGCCCACCCATGTTTACGACTGGAATGCGAAAGCCGATGCGGTGGAGCGTGCCAAAGATAAAATGGATGCCGCTTTTGAATTTATTACCAAGCTTAACATGCCTTACTACTGCTTTCACGATGTGGATGTGGTGGATTATACCAACGATATTGCCGAAAACGACCGCCGTTTGCAGGCATTGGTGGCCTATGCCAAGCAAAAACAGGCTGCCACCGGCGTTAAATTGCTGTGGGGCACGGCTAACCTGTTCAGCAACAGGCGATATATGAACGGTGCTGCCACCAACCCCGATTTTCATGTGCTGGCCCATGGCGCAGCGCAAGTAAAAGCGGCTTTGGATGCCACTATTGAACTGGGTGGTGAAAACTATGTGTTCTGGGGTGGCCGCGAGGGGTATATGAGCCTGCTGAATACCAACATGAAACGCGAACAGGAACACCTTGCCATGTTTTTACACAAGGCAAAGGACTATGCCCGCGCCAACGGTTTTAAAGGCACTTTTTTTATTGAACCAAAGCCTTGCGAGCCTACCAAGCACCAATACGATTACGACAGTGCCACTGTGATAAGCTTTTTGCGCCAGTACGATTTATTGGCAGATTTTAAATTGAATATTGAAGTTAACCACGCCACCCTTGCGGGCCACACCTTTACACACGAACTGCAGGTGGCTGCAGACGCTGGCTTGCTGGGTAGCATTGATGCCAACAGGGGTGATGTGCAAAATGGCTGGGATACAGACCAGTTTCCCAATAATATCAACGAACTAACAGAAGCCATGCTGATTATATTGGAAGCAGGCGGCTTTGCAGGCGGCGGTATTAACTTTGATGCCAAACGTAGGCGCAACAGCACCGATGTGGCTGATTTATTTTATGCCCACATCGGCGGTATGGATACTTTTGCCAGGGCCTTGGTAGTGGCCGACAAAGTGTTGCAAAACGGCGAATACACAAAAATTAGGAAAGACCGCTACGCTAGCTTCGACAGTGGTAAAGGCGCCGAGTTTGAAGCCGGCCTTGTGTCATTGGAAGACCTGAGGGCGTTCGCCATAAACAACGGCGAGCCTGCGGTAACAAGCGGCAAACAAGAGTACTTGGAAAACTTAATCAACAGGTTTATTTAGGTAATTTAAGTTGTTGTTTTATAGGGGCTAACCGGTTAACGCTGGTTAGCCTTTTTTTTGGGTATCTATTTTGAGTAAGATTGGCTGATACTTCTTGTAAATCGTTTATAGAAGCAAAACTCAATTTTCGTCTTGTAAAAAGGAATCCAGTTGTTCCGATGTAAATTCATTTGCTTTTGCCTCTCCACTGCCTCTTTGGATTATTTCAAAGAGTTGTTCATTGGCCGGACGGGTACTAAAAAAATCATTTAGCCAAGCATTTATATAAATTTCTGCTTTTCTTTTAACAGTGCTGTCTGCTTTTGCGAATGCCTGGGCAATAAAAGGTGCAACCGGAATTGTAATGTTTTCCATATTCAAATATAAGAAAAATATATTTTGAAAAATGCAGGCGGTACGATCAATTATGTCGGCACGTAAGGCGTGCATTGGGAACAGAAGCTTTTCCTGTAGGCTCCCCTAAAGTTCGCTCATTTCAAGTTGACAAAAAACTGCTAATTTCAAACGAGCGACCTTGAGGGGGCGACATTTGGGTATAAAAAAGCCCGACATGGTTAATTAACGTATAAAAATAAAAAAAATGGTTAAATCGGAATATGTGTCTTAATACTACAAATATGATGTGCAATGTGGACATCTTGAGGCTCGACTTGATATTTCTGTTTGACAATACCTGCATGTTTTTGTAGGAAAATCAATATAATATTGCTTTTTTTGCTCGATTCTTGCTAACATTTCTTGTTCCCAATTTGGGTTTTCTTCTTCAAATTTTTTTCTTTCTTCTTCTCTTTTTCTTTCTTCTCTTTTTATTTTTTCTTCTGTTTCTTCTTTTATCTCACTAAGTTTTTTACCCATTATACCTAGAATAAAACAAGATAAAATCATCAAAATGCCTATTAAAAAATATTCATTCCAAAACGCTGGTCTTGATTCGTTGGTTTGTGTGTAAGGATTAAAAACCACAAATTTCCAAATAGCCCCTATTTGAGGAATGGCAAATACTATTACCAAGATAACACCACCAATGAAACCAAATGTTATGATTTTTTTTTGTATTTTCCACTTAACAAAAAACCTCATAATTATTAAGTACACGATGAATAGCGTAAAAGTTAAGCTCATGCGTATTTAGATTAGGAGTTAAATACCCGTTTTGATTATTTTTTTATGGAATAATTAATTAATATAACCATATCCTTGTTGATTTGCCCTTATTCCTGATCCATTGTCGTCAATAATTTTCTGGCCAAGTAGAGGATGATTTGGTATTATATTACCAATAAATTCATATCTGTCTACTCTTTCTTCAATTGGCATTTCACGGGTTGAGAATGTAGCCCCCGCTTCAAACCAAACAAGAATTGAGTACACGCTCACAACAACACTGTCGTAAATTGACAGTGCAATTGGGTATTTTAAATTACCATTTGGCATTCTTGTTCTGTTGTCTTCTGCAACCCTATACCAAAATTGTCTTGTTGCATCATACAGCTGTGTTGGAGTAAGTAACGGTGAATAAGTTTTTGTTATAAAGAATAACATACAGCTTTCGTTAATAGCACTTTTTCTAATCTCGCCAGATGCATTAAATGCATAGAGGTTTTGTCCTGAAGCATTTTGTATTTTTTCGTCGAATTGTTTCATATACGGAAATGTACATTTTTAGGATAAAATTGTTAATATTTTTTTCAAATTTTAACCAAAAGGTAATAAAAAAATAGAATAATTAGAAATATCCTCGTAGATAATACGCTGTCTCTTTGAAAAAGATAAGTTACTCGGTAATTTATGCTAAATATCTGGTCATATTTCCTACATTTTCCTTTTTTACATCCGAAAAATAGCTGGGCGCGATTTATTAAATGGAAAATACAGTTGTAATTGAAACTGTCTGCTCCCCTAAAGTTCGCTCATTTAAAAGTTGACAAAAGTGTTAATTTTAAATGAGTAAATATGAAAAAGACAAGATTCACAGAAACCCAAATCGTTAGGGCGATCCAAGAGCATGAAAATGGCCGTAAGGCAGAAGATATCTGCAGGGAGTTAGGTATTTCGACAGGTGCTTTTTACAAATGGCGGCAGCGTTATGGCGGATTGGAAGCCCAGGAGCTAAAACGGCTTAAGGAACTGGAGGAAGAGAACAGCCGCTTGAAGCGCATGTATGCGAATTTAAGCCTCGTGCACGAAGCATTAAAAGATGCGGTGGCAAAAAAGCTTTAACGCCTGGCGAGAAAGGTAGCATGGTTGAACATATGGTCACGGAGCATAATGTCAGCCAGCGCCAGGCAAGTAAAGCAGTAAGCCTACCCCAAAGCAGCGGGCGCTATAAGCCCGTAATCAAAAAAGACGGTGAGTTGATTGATGAATTACACCTATTGGTGGATAAACATCCTTCCATTGGCTTTTGGCAAAGCTATTACCGCATCCGCCGAAAAGGCTTCGGCTGGAACCATAAACGGGTTTACAGGGTGTATACCGACCTGAAGCTTAATATAAGGCGCAGGTGCAGGAAACGGCTTCCGGCAAGGGTAAAACAGCCATTATACCAGCCTGGTGCCGTTAACGAAGTATGGAGCATCGATTTTATGAACGATGCTTTATGGGACGGCAGAAAGTTCAGGCTGTTAAATGTAATAGATGACTATAACAGGGAGGTTTTGCACATCGAAGCTGACACGTCGCTGCCAGCCATCCGGCTGGTAAGGGCATTGGAGTATTTGAAAGAGTTTAGGGGGTTACCCCAAATAATACGGGTTGACAATGGCCCTGAATTTATATCATCACGGTTAGGCACGTGGTGCAAAGAGCAAAAGATCAGTTTATTATTTATACAACCGGGTAAGCCTATGCAAAATGGGTATGTGGAACGTTGTAACGGAAATATAAGGAGAGAATTACTGGATGCTTACGTTTTTACTTCGCTAAACGATGTGAGGGAAAAAGCAGAACAATGGCGTTCGGATTACAACTGCTCAAGGCCTCATGCATCGCTGGGATTTGTACCACCAGCCGAGTTCAATAAAATCCAAATTCCTTTTGAAAACCAAAAAGAAAATGAAAAATTATACTTTTGATTGACGCGAAAAATGGGGGAGCTTACACTCCCCGTTATTACTATGTGCTATACATACTGGCCTATGGGCTTTTTCCACTCCTTTTATCAAAACTTTTCATCCGCTTACTTTGCGGGGTGGTTTATAATGTTATTTTTGCTCACTTTAAAAAACAACTATGGGCTGGATTATTTTTATATTAGGCACGGTGGGTTGGCATGTAGGCATTTATGGCATGTTTAAAAAAATGGGTGCCGACAGCCGTAAGGCATTTGTGCCGTTTTATAATACTTGGGTGATGGTGGAGGCCTGTGGCATTAAACGGTTATGGTTTTGGCTACAATTTATCCCTATCGTAGGGCAATTTATTACCATATGGATAACCATCGTGTATAGCATGCATTTTGGTAAAACCAGCTTTTTGGCCCATACAGCGGTGGTTTTTATACCCTTTATTTACCTGCCATATTTAGGCTTTGACAAAAAAGTGAAATGGGTGGGGCCGGAAAGCGTTAAAAAATACAAGAAAACACCTAGCCGCGAATGGGCAGATGCGGCAGTTTTTGCCATAGTGGCTGCTACCATTATACGCACTTTTGTGTTTGAGGCCTATGTAATACCCTCTGGCAGTATGGAGAAAACGTTACTGGTGAACGACTTTTTGTTTGTAAATAAAATGAGCTATGGGCCACGCCTGCCCGTTACGCCGTTGAGTTTTCCGTTTGTACACAATGTTATGCCCTTTAGCGAAACAAGGCCCAGTTACCTTAAGTGGTTACAACTGCCATATAAAAGATTGCCTGGCTTTACGGAGGTTAAGCGGAACGATGTGGTAGTATTTAATGTGCCCGCAGGTGATACTATTATTAACGAGCCTGGTTTTGGCAGCCTTAACATGTATTACGATGTGTTGCGTAAAAACTACCGTGGCGACCGTGAGGCCTTGCTTGCGGAACACCCCGATATTGTTGTACACCCATTGGATAAAACGGATAACTACATTAAACGCTGCACGGGCGCACCGGGCGACGACATACAAGTAATTAAGGGGCAGTTGTTTGTTAATGGCAAGCCTGCTTACGTGCCACCTTTTTCGCAAACGGATTACCTCGTGAAAACCAACGGCACCGCCTTTGCCGCCGAATTTATTAGTGATTCGCTCAACATAGACGGAAATAAGCCAGAGGACGAGCAAGATATTTTTGTGGTTGACAGTGTTACCTACATCATTAATATGACGGCGGATGCGGCAGCTATTGTAAAAAGGCAGCCCAATGTGAAGAGCATTGTGGCTAATGACCTTGACGATAGGGGCGTTTTTCCGTTTGACCAAGCGAACTACCCTTGGACCCCTGACAATTATGGCAAGCTGCACATACCCAAAAAGGGAGAAACTATTACCTTAACCCCTGCTAACATTGCAATATACCGCCGCGTAGTAAAAAACTATGAGGGCAACACATTGGAAGAAGAGCCTAACGGCAAGTTTATTATTAATGGTAAAGAAACAAACACCTTTGTTACCAAGTACAACTATTATTGGATGATGGGCGATAACCGCCACCGTAGCCAAGACAGCCGCTTTTGGGGCATGGTGCCGGAAACACATATTGTGGGCAAAGCCTCCTTTATTTGGTTTAGCTGGAGCAAGGGGCCGCGTTGGGGCAGGCTTTTCCAGGGCATCAAGTAGTAGGGCTTGGGGTGGGCATTGAAAAACGATGGTAACAAAGGGGTGTTAACCGTAAAATAAGCATTTCAATGAAAACAGTATTCGCATTAGTGCTGGCAATATGCTCGGCTGTTTTCTGCGCCAGTGCCCAAGACTCATTGTACATTCGCCAAATGGTAGATACCTTGACTGCACCCTATTTTTGGGGTAGGGGGTATACCAACGAAGGGATGCGCAAGGCTGCGGAGTTTATCAATAGCAAATTTGCACAAGACGGGCTTTTGCCGCTTGATGGTAAAAGCTTCACCCAAAGCTTCACATACCCTGTCAACACTTTCCCCGGGAAAATGGAAGTGTCTATAAACGGCGTTGCATTAGAGGTGGGCAAGGATTTTATTGTTGAGCCTGGCAGTAGGGGCGTTAGCGCTACCGGCACGCTGCAACAACAGGACAGCATACATTTTGTTGACCCCGTTACCCGTGTAATTATAACCCTTGCCCATAAACTTACTGCCGATGTTGCCATGCAGGTGCAGGATTACACCGCCATAATTGTTGATGATACACGGTTTAAAGCAATACCCACTGATTTTACTGCCCATATTGAAAATGAGTTTGTAAAAAAATTTAAGGCCGCAAATATTTGCGGCTACGTAAGGGGTACGTCCGTTCCTGACTCTTTTGTTTTTATCACGGCCCATTATGACCACCTTGGCGGGTTGGGAAGTAACGTTTATTTTCCCGGCGCCAACGATAATGCCAGTGGTACATCGTTATTGTTAAGCCTTGCCCGTTGGTATGCAGCACACCCACAACCGTACTCCGTTGGGTTTATTTCTTTTGGCGGGGAAGAAGCCGGTTTGTTGGGTTCGAAATATTTTACCGAGCATCCGCTTATACCACTTGGCAAAATTCGGTTTTTGTTAAATCTGGACTTGGAAGGCACCGGGGAAGAAGGGATAACAGTCGTGAACGCCACCGAATTTGCAAATGAGTTTAGATGGATGCAAGAAATAAATGCCAGCCAGCATTATTTGCCAGCCGTGAATGCACGGGGTAAGGCTGCTAACAGCGACCACTATTTTTTTACGGAGAAAGGCGTGCCTGCGTTTTTCTTTTATACCTTGGGTGGCATAAAGGCATACCACGATGTATTTGACCGCCCCGAAACATTGCCTTTAAGCAAGGTAAACAACCTGCTACAACTTATTAAGGCCTTTAATAGCAGGCTGATGGCTGGTAATTAAAGCTTAAACAACAGCGGCAAGCCATGAAAAACGAGCGTTGTCAATTTACATACGAGGTGTACGAATCTGAAAGGGAACTGCCAGATGCAGATGCTAACTTGCTACAGGCAGCCCGGGAGGCTACAATAGATGCCTATGCACCCTACTCTAATTTTTTGGTAGGAACAGCTGCCAGGCTGGCCAACGGCCAACTAATTACTGGTAGCAACCAGGAAAATGCCAGTTTTCCGGCTGGTATTTGTGCGGAAAGGGTTTTGCTGTCGGCCGCTGCTTCGCTGTATCCCCGTGTTAGCGTAAAGGCAATGGCTGTTTCCTATAATAATTTGCATGGTGGCAGTACCAACCCTATTACACCCTGTGGCATCTGCCGCCAAAGCCTTGCAGAACTTGAGGCCAATTCGAAGCAGCCTTTGCGCTTAATATTGGCAGGGCTTACTGGCAAGGTGTATGTTATACCCTCAGCATCGCTTCTGTTACCACTGGCTTTTAGTAGTAGTAGCCTGGGTTAGTTAACACAAGCGGGGTGGTAAATTGGTTAATAATAAAATAATTGAATTATTTTCTGCCGCCAATGCACCTTTTTTAATTTTGCCCGTATTATAATATTGTTACAAAAGCAATACAAATTTTTACATTATGCATATAGCATTATTTAATATGTGAAAGCGTTTTGTAGAAGCTGGGCTTTTTTCGGCGTAAACATTGTTTTTTGAATGCGTTTTGCTTCATATAAAATTATATTTTAACAAATTAGTTTTTTTGCTGGAATATTTTTTATACTTTTGTTCACAGTCGTCATTCCCCCATTGGTTGCTTGAGGCAACAAAACTGGTTTGTTTCGCCATTTGAAAAAAACAGTTTTTTTTAAAAAATTGAATTAAACACATTGATATGGGGCATAATAAAAGCTATTCCTATTTTCACCGCATGTTCTTTATGGTTAGCGATTTTTTTATAGTTAACCTTTCTTTTTTCACATGCTACTCCGTATACTCCCTATCAAATTCATCCATTACAAGCCAAATGGGTTTGAAGTATTTAATACTTTTTAACCTTACCTGGCTGGTTTCTGCTGCTTTAATGCGTTTATACGCGGTAGTTACATTTGAGAAAATTGAAGAGGTATACCGGCAAAGCGGAAAAACCTTGCTTATGCAGGCATTGTTTTTTGTGATTGCTTTGCTGGTAATGGGAAAGGGCGACAACGAAAAGAAATTTCTCATCTTTTGTTACAGCATATTAACTGTACTGGTTGTAATAAGCCGCTTTTTTCTTACTTATATTTCCGAGTTTATCATTAAGTCTAAAATGCATAAAAAAATTGCTATTGTAGGCTACAATGAAACGGGGGTTGAATTGGCAAAATATTTTAGTGGTAACACAAATATTTATTCTTTTGAGGGCTTTTTTGATAATGGCATCAATGGGCATCATTTAGCAGTTAACGGCTATGGCCAAATTGTTGGGCCAATTGAACAGTGTATTGACTTTGCAGTGGAAAATAATATACAAGAGATATATTCCACTATTTTGCCTGAAGACCATGATGATGTAAATAGGCTTGTTGAGATTGCCGACCGTAATTGTGTTAGGGTGAAATTTGTGCCGGATATGAACACGCAGGTAGACAATGGCTACAGGGTTCATTATTTGGGGCAATTTCCCGTAATGACGTTGCGCCATGAGCCGCTGCAGGATATATCTAACCGTGTTAAGAAGAGGGTTTTTGATATCGTCCTCAGTTTGTTAATAATGATATTTATCTTATCGTGGCTGGTACCCTTGTTGGCAATATTGATAAAATTGGAATCAAAAGGGCCTGTATTCTTCAGGCAATTGCGTTCAGGGCGAGACAATAAACCTTTTTGGTGCTATAAGTTCCGTAGCATGAAGGTTAATAGCAACAGCGATACATTACAGGCCACCAAATCTGACGCGAGAATAACTAAAATTGGAGCTTTTTTAAGGAAGACCAGTTTGGACGAGTTTCCACAGTTTTTTAATGTGCTCAAAGGGGATATGAGTATCGTAGGGCCTAGGCCGCATATGCTAAAGCATACTGAAAAATATAGTGCTATCATCAACCAATTTATGGTTCGCCAATTTTTAAAACCCGGTGTAACGGGTTGGGCACAGGTTAACGGATACAGGGGCGAAACAAAAAATATTGAACAGATGGAAAAGAGGGTTGAATATGACATTTGGTATATGGAAAGATGGTCATCTATGCTGGATGTTAGAATAATTTTCATGACTATCATAAATATCTTCCGCGGGGAGGAACAGGCTTTTTAATGGTATTTTTACGTTAATACAATTTTTTGGAAAAATAGGAAAAAGGGGCAAAACGAAAGTTTTACCCCTTTTTTAGTTAAGGTACAATGGGCAATTGCAGGCAATGCTGACATCGTTTTTTGTGACGACTGTATAATTTATAAAGCTTTGCTTCAGCACAGGGGCGAATATCGTTGCTTGCTTAAGTGGGTGGATAAGAAGGGTTAAAAACCATTTGGGTAAAAATGGGGGCAACGAAAGCTGCGGCCAAGGTAATGTGCAGTGGATAATACAGCCACGTTTCAAAAAAGTGTAAAAAGGAGCAAAGAAAATATAGCCTGGCACATTACATACAATACGAATATATAACTTGCACGGCAAGTAAACCAAATGGAAGAAAAACTGTACATTATTGCCCACCAGTTTAAAATTTGCAGGCAAGACCGAGAGCTTAGAAACG
>Ga0208741_10001064_pt1 | contig 11577 bp, 17 predicted proteins | sample CryBogCBE03Jun09_FD_184576 | JGI IMG/M metagenome (GOLD analysis project Ga0208741, IMG submission 184576) | Freshwater microbial communities from Crystal Bog, Wisconsin, USA - CBE03Jun09 (SPAdes) | ecosystem: Environmental > Aquatic > Freshwater > Lake | place: Crystal Bog, Wisconsin, USA...
GTCAGCATGGAAAAAAGTTCATGCCAACGGTCATCTGTTTTCACTTTCAGTAATGAAAACTCCTCAAGAAATGGAAAGAGAAACAATAGAGTATCCAAGAGAAGTGAAACGTAATGATGATGACGTACCATTCTAAGTTATTGATTTGATTATCCTTTATCTTCCATATCCGCCTAGTGTAAACAATTATTGGATTACTTCCGGTAATCGTAAGTTTCTCTCGAAGCGTGGTAGGGAATTTAAAGAACAGGTCGCAGCATATGTCATTGAAAAGAATGTTCCAAAGTTAGGTGAGATGGCAGTACAAATAGATATTATTCTGAGACCTAGAAATAAGAGACTCATGGATATAGATAACAGTTGTAAGGCAATACTCGATTCAATCCAAGACGCAGGAATTATTGACGATGACAGTCAGGTATGGAAGTTAACTATTGAACGAGGGATTACACACACTGGGGGTAGTTGTGTCGTAATGATTGAAGAATATAAGGATATAAGTTAAATGACAACAAAGGAGAAATAAAATGGAACAAGTACACAAATGGAAAAAAGAAATTCTAGCTTGGTTAAATGGAGAAAGGGTGCAATGGACTGAGATAGATTGTGAAAACTGGCGTGACCTTAACAGTCTAGCTTATCCTTTTGGATTTGACAATCCACGTCTAAAGTTTCGCATTGCACCGAAAACAATTAACATCAATGGACATGAAGTGCCTGAACCATGTAGAGAAGAACTTGAAACTGGCACTATGTATTTTTATCCATGTCCTAGTGTTCACAATCGCTATGTAAGTTATTTTTGGAATAGCCATGAATATGATTTTGAGCACCTAAAAACAGGCTTTATCCACCTAACAAAAGAAGCCGCCATCAAACACGCAGAAGCCTTGCTGGGTTTTACTAGAAAAATCGAAGCCTCTGAAGCGGACGACCTTGAGCAATCTCGGCTCGATAAAGAGCGACAAACAAAAGAGTTGGGTTTGACTGAAGAAGAAATCAAAATTTTTGATTTAAACATTGATGAAAGAGAAGAAATCATTGAAAAGGTTTGGTCAGAAATGAAAGATGCTTTGTGTCTGGATCATCGAACTTTTGGTCATCAATTGATTGAAGAAGTTTTTAAAAAAAGAGGTGAGAAATGACCCAAGAACCTGAACGTAACTTTCCTTTTGTTGAAGTATTAATTGAAGGAACAAATCAAGTCATTAGATTTTATCGTGATGGCAATTCTGATGAAGGTACATATCACATTAGCAAAGAGGCTTTGTTAGATGTGTTGTTTAACCAGTTTAAGTGGGGAACACCACAATATTGTGAGTTAAGTGATGAGAAAATAATTGATTTATGTATAAAAGAAGTTCAAGAGTTAATTGCACCTGCTGAACCTGATTATGACCCATCGCAATGGAATCAAACAATTGAAAGAGCAATTCTTAGAATCTTAAATGTAAAAGTAAAACTAAAACACTATCGTGAAATAAAGAAAGCGAGTGAGAAATGAAACTACATTTTCACAAATGGGGAAAATGGTCAGAGCCATTAAACACAGCGTATGATTATCACCATATTCAAGTTAGGTATTGCGATTCTTGTAATAAATGCCATGTAAAAAAGGTTAGAGAGCCTTGGAATATTTGGTTTAACGCATTAATCATAAAAAAGGCACAAGAGAAATGAATTGGTCAGCGATAACAATATTTTTTATGAGTGTTTTATTGCTTATTCAGTCATATTTAATGATTACCCATGCGTGTTAAAGAAAGCGAGTGAGAAATGTGTGAAGAAAAGAAACCAAAGCTGTTTGTAGCTACACCGATGTACGCTGGGATGTGTCATGGAGTCTATGCACAATCCATGCTGACAACACCGGCAACATTAAGTAACAATGATATTGATTGTGTATTTAGTTTTATGTTTAATGAGTCGCTCATCCAACGAGCTAGAAATGCGTTAAGCAATATGTTTTTAAAGACAGATTGTACGCACCTCATGTTTATCGACTCAGACATTCGTTACAATCCGGATGACATCGTACACATGGTCAACGCAGACAAGGAGGTTATTTGTGGCATCTATCCAAAGAAAGAGATTAATTGGGACAGTGTTAAAACTGCAATGGATAACGGTGTTTCTAAAGATAAGCTCAAGCATCATACTGGTAGCTTTGTTGTTAACCTTGTAGACTACGCTTCTCAAGTTACCGTACCAATGAATGAGCCGGTAGAAATATGGAATGGTGGTACTGGTTTTATGCTTATCAAAAGAGAAGTATTAGAGAAGCTGCAAGGAGTTGTTAAGTCTTACGTCAATGATGTACACGACCTTGCCGGTGAATTGAAAAGAGACCGTATCCATGAGTTCTTCCCAGTCTTTATTGAAGAAGGTACAGAACGTCTCTTATCTGAGGACTATGGCTTCTGTAAGATAGCTAGAGATAACGGTATCAAGATATGGGCAGGACCTTGGATTAACCTAGCTCACATGGGTAGCTATGTGTTTGAGGGACAACTTGTACAACAGCCTTAACGACATCCCCAGCGTCTACGGGCAGCCTTACCTCTTGGACCTTTCCAGTTTTTAGAGCGATTGCAGAATGACTTATGACGTGGTCCTGACTTTTGCGGTGCTTTTAGGTTGCTGCCTGTTGCTCGGTTATACTTCTTTCGTCCTTTGGCAGTCAAACCGCCTCCTGAAGAAACGGATAGCTTTTCTCCTCTCCCAACAGAAAGGTTCGGCTTATTTGCCATAAGACGCTCCCGGACATCCTAGTACCCAATGATTATCCAATCATACTCTCCGATATGGTTTTCACTTCAGCCACACGATTTAACCAACCTGCACCGAACGTACTAAATGCGCTTAATGATTTGTAAAATTCAGTTTTTTCAGCAGCAAAATTTTCTAACAAAGAGCGTGTATTGGCTTGATTGACAGCTTGTAATGTACCTTGTCCTATCACACCGTCAGCAGCAACACCAACAGACTCTTGTAATAATTTAGATGCTCTACCAACACCCATGTTTACAGCAGCATCAAATACAGCGTAATCAACACCACTAGGTAAGTCATCACCATGAACCTTATCCCAATAGAGTTGTTTGTATAAGTCATGTACATCTTCGTCACTAATGTTTTTTAAATCATCTTTTGTAAGATATTGATTACGTTTCCATTCTTTAAAAACCGCAAAGGTAATTCCTTTCATCGTAGCTCCTCCCGGGTCAAGAGGGTTGTCACTCCACAATCCCTCGCTCTTGAGAACGTGCGCTAATGAGGACTCGTAATTTTCTTTCATGTCGGTGTACTTTGATGTAATAGTTCATCTTTCTTTTGACTACCGGCAGATGAACCAAAGTAAAAAGATAAAATACCAGCCCAGCCGGTTGATAACGAACCTAACATAATCATTAACTCATCTGACTTAGTGGCATATCCAGTCATCAAAGCAAATAAAATACCGAAGAATCCTGCTGTAACGATGACGGACAATGTTGGTGGCAACCATGAATGAGTTGCTGTTTGCATCTCTCTTGCAGATTTACGGTCATCTACTGCAAGTTTTTCAAAATCTAAACCTAATTCTTGCGCCCTTGCTTGCAATTGAACCTCAGCTTGTTTCAGACTTGCCAACTGGTCAGCAGATAATTTACCGGACTCAATCGTTGATTGAACATCTTTTTCATCAATACCGAGAGCTTTAGATACGGCAGTAACAGCAAGTCCTGCAAGTGGACCACCCAATGCAGTAGCAATTCCGGGAGCAATTTGAGCTAACCAATCCATATCAATCCTTTAAGAGAATAATTAACATCATACAAATTAACGCAAAAATTGTCCACCATTTGAATATGTCATCATCCACGCACAATTTCTTTCTTGGTTCGTTCTTCCGTTACGGTTCGTGTTATCTTAAATTTTATCGGCTTACGTTTTAATTGTTTAATTTCCCAATCTAAAAACACAATGTAAGCAATGAGAAATAACTCAATCAAAAATACAGCAAACCAATACAACACCCAGTTCATACAAGTTTAAAATAATACAAAAGACAGGTTACTACAAAAGCAGCAAACCAACAATATAGCTGTACTCTCTGAACATCTTTTAATTTATGTCCGTAATACAGTTTATTCTCTTTACGTTCTCTTTCCACAACAGTTTTTAACTCTAATACCTTAGACCATTCCTTTTCACCATACTTGCCTTTAAAGTCTTTTTCTGCTTTATTTTCTGCTATGATAATTGCTTTTTGCGATTCATACTCTTCAATCGCTTGATATATAAGAGAATTTTCTCTTACTTCTTCTAGGAGTTTTTTCTTTTTGAGTTGTTGTAACTCTTGTTGAGCCACATCCAAGGCATCGTGTTGGATACCTTCTATTGTTTTAGTAAGCTCTTTACCAGCTTCTCTGGTGGAGTTGAGACTCTCAGATAGTCCCTTGACTCCACTCGCAATTCCGTAATCTTCCATCTGTTAACCTACGCATATAGATTAACCCCCGATAATTAGACACCTTCGCCCGGTGTGAAATAACACTCCGATGTACCTTCACCAATAAATGAAATATACATATTTGAACTAGAAAATTGATACGGTACAGTAAACACTTTAATTGTTCCCGGTACAGATACCAAACAATAAGATGGTGTACCAGCTACCGGTACAGCAGTTGTTACGTTTGCTAAATTGCTCACTGTAAAATAAACAGGTTGACCACCAGAGCCAGTAGGTTGGTGATTAGCAACACACACTTGATTACAAGGACTATCCGCAGTCACTGTAATAGTTTGTGAAGCCGTTGTTACGTTTGCTTTATAAGTTTTACCTTGAGGTTGAAAAGCAATATTATTTGCCATATTAGAACTTCACTTTCTTCTCTGGCTTGCTGGTAGGAGATAATTTAGTGGAATAAGGACCGTCATTAAAATCCCAAACAGACTGAAAACCACCTTTAGGCATTTTACCTAATTGGTATCTGTCATTCATACCGGTGTTGTCGGAAATTTTTTGTGGTCTTACTGGGTCAGCAAATTTCTGTCCCCATGACAAATTATCACCAACAACTAAGTTAGATTTCTTTTGTTTGGTTCCTGTATCGCTCATCTTTACTCTCCATTTTAATAAGTAAAATATAACTGTAGATGCTGAATAATGCAACCACAATCACTCTTTCATATTTTGGGTCCCACATTGTCCAGCAACATAATCCAAAACTCAGACTTAATCCAAGAATAGTTAATAACCGGTCTGAGATGACCCCTAACGCTATACGCACGACAGCAACTGCATCCATGTAAACCCCCGTTTTGATGATTGATATTCACATTCTACTCGTTATCATCATTATCATCAAGTAATCCACTACCCCAACCCTCGTCAGCAATCTTTAATTTAATTGCCTCTAACTTTAACGCTCTATCTAATATCTTCATTTTGTCAGTCAACGTCCACTCTTCATTCGTTTTCATGTCAGCCAACATATTATTGATAGCATCTTCTAAGTCTGGGTTAATACCCTTATCTTGTTTTTTAGGCATTATTGTTCCGATATTCTACGTTGTATTTTTCTTCCTAATTGAGAACGTGAACCTAATCCAGTTCCTAACACTCTTCCCAATGCTTTTGTTTTTGCTCCCAATCCAACAGCAGGTTCTATGGTTGTACCTTCCGCTCTTGAGTTTAATCGTAATTGTTGCCCAGCGTAACCTAAGTCATACAAAGGATGATTAGTTGTTCCTAAACCATAACCGTATATTTGTTGTGCTAAATGATTACCTAAACCTTGTGGACTTATTTTTCCTTGAGTAACAAACCCTTTTTCAATACCGTTAGCTAAAGTCATAGTAGCCGCATATTTTCTATTTGTGTCTATTAATGCCTCTAATAATTGTGGATTTTCACGACCTACCATAGCATCAATTTGTGTAACAAAATTTCTAGCAGCTTCTCTTATTGCACCATCAGTATTTGTGTTAGCAACATCTCTTAAATTTGACCGCAACCTTTGTAATTCTGTACCCGGTATTTTAGCTGTAATATCACCTAGATTCATTGGAGAGTCTGCAAAAGTATTAGGTGGAACAATATCATTAATTAAATTACCTTTCCAATTAGACTTAAAAAATTGGTCAACTTCTTGAACTAATGGTATTGAACCTTTAACTCTTGCATAAATAGATTTCCATACGTCTGCAACACCTTTAAAAAACTTTTCAACAGTATTTGTTGGTGCTTGCGTTGTTGTAATCCAACGTGATGTTTGTTCAGCAAACCATTCATTAAAATTGCGTAAATATGTTTCATAAGAACCTACCGCCGGTAAATCTCTTACACCCGGTCCATATTTATCTGCTGTAATTGGTCTGTGCTGTTCCGTTGTTAAACCACCTTTAGGTAACGTGGCTTTTTGATTAAGATAAGAAGCCATAATTTCTTTTTGTACAGCTTGTGGTGCGTATGCAAATAATTGAAATTCTACATTATGACCAAATTCATGCAATGCTGTAGCTACCGCACCGTTTCTATCTAAATTACTTGAAACAACAATTAAATCACCATCACCTGTTGCTAATCCATATAAAGAAGAACGGCGAGGCGGACCAGAATAAACCTTTGGAGGTTTTGGCAATCCAAGACTATCTGATAATTCGTTGACAGCATTAGTTACATCATCCATCCAAGGTGGAGCTTTTGCGTCACCTTTTAAATACAAAGTTGGAAAATCTTTTCTTACACTTTGTGGGACACCACCAACAGACGGTCCCTGCTTTCGTGTTGTATTTTTTATTCTTTGTTGTAGTTGTTGCAATTGTTGCGTAAGAGCTTCTTCTTGATATCTGTTGACTAAATTTTTAGCAGTACCAATAATTTGACGTGAACCAGCAGGATTTACTCGTTGTTCAAAATCAGATATTTCTTGCAATTTATCAACAAACGGTTTGTCAATTTCAAAATTTCTATTAAATATTTTGTCGTAATTTTTAGAAAGTTTATCTTTTCGTTCTCTTAAAAATTCAGGAGTTATATTTTCTGTTTCTAAACCAGTTTCTTTTGTTGCTTCTCTTGTAAATATTTTTTCATTATTAATTTGTGCCGGTGTTTTATAACCCGGTGAACTAATTGGTTTTTCTGGTCTAAGTTGTGCAGGGTCTAATATAACACCTTTTTTTTCTAAATTTTTTGCCAAGTCTGTAATTGCTGGTTGAGTTTTTCCACCAACGTATTTTTCTGCTAAATATTTTCCAGCCGCAGGAATACCTTTAAATATTCCTAAACCTGTTAACAATCCTTCTTCCGCACCTTTTACACCCTCTACTACTTGTTGTGCTTTTTCTTTAATAAAATCTTTAGTTCCTTTTGTTTCTTTTTCAACAGGTCTCATAATTGCCTGAGACAATCCAGTTGTGCCTAATAATGCTGCCAAACTAGCACCAGTACCAATAGCCGGTGCTGCCATAATTGCAGGAATAGTTGCAACGGTTTCTGGCAAATAAGTAGCAGCTTTACCAACATCTCCTAATTTTTGTTTTTGTTGTTGTAAATCTTGTAATCTTTTTGATTGTTCTGGAGTAACACCGCCAGATAAATATTGTTTTCCGGCTTCACCAACTTCTTGAAAACCAATTTTTGCGCCTTGTTGAACTTGACCAAAAATAGATTCAGGGTCAACTTTAGACATCCTTTCTTCCATTTCCATAAGAGATTTGTCTTTAGGTTTTGTTTGTTCAGGCAAATTTTTTGTTGCCCTTTCTTTTTCCGCTCTAGCACGAAATTCAAATTCTTCGTTTTCTGTCATTGTGGATTTTCCTTCAACCATTTTTGATAGCGAGCTTCTTTATCTGGGTCACTGTATTTATCTTGTGATGTATATTTTTTTGATAAAGCATCTATTAATGTTGTTGATTTGTCTCGATTAATAACAAATTTATTAATATCATCAACTGTAAATGGAACAACTTGTTGTACAGTTGCTAAATTTTCTTTAAAAACTTCTCTTAATCCGGGGTCCGTGCTTGAACTTCTTGCTCGAACTTCCATTGTTCTTTCTGCTATTTGTCGTGCCTCAGCAACTTTTGTTGCCACAGTTTCAAGTGTGTCACCTTCTTTAATACTAAGAATACTATTCATTTGCGCAACATCATTAACTCTAGCAGCTCTACCGCCACTCATTAATTGAGCTAAACTGTAAGCAAGTTTTCCAGATTCTACGTTATAACGCTGTGCTGTTTCTGAAGTAATTTTGTTAGCCATTGCATCAACTGGCGCTGTAAACAAACTTGTTGTTGTACGACCACCAAATATACCCGATGTACTTTCCATTGGTAAACCCATAATGTTTTTAATAGCCGCTGATGCCTCATTTGAAGCTGCTGCCACAATATCCCCAAAACCATATCTATCTGCAGAAGTATGTGCAATTTTTTGTGCAACTTTTTCTCTTCTCGCTTGTTCTCGCTCTTCTTTTCTTTCTTTAAATTCTAATAAATTCAACATTCCTTTATTTGCTTCCGCAGCACCAGTAATAACACTTTTTACACCACCAATAGCATCCAATTTTTTTAAATATGGATTTTCAGCTAATAAGACAGCGTACTCATCTTTTGCTGCCTCCCTATTACGAACAGAATCTTTAGTAACTTGTTCAATCCGTTTTTGCAGAGCATTATTTTTTTGTTCCATAACTTTGATGTTTTCATCAAAAGTAATTTTTTCTTGATTGAATTTTTCTTTTTCACCTTTTTTCCAACCTTCCATCATGCCGGTCATTCCAGATAAAGCGTTCATTCCAGCATTGCGACCACCACCGCCAAGCATTGTTCCTACAATTCCGACAAGACTAAAAATAGTAGCCATATCTTGTAAGTTGGTTTGTGTTGGATGAAACTCAGGATATTCCCAATTTTGCTGCTCTTCTAATTTTTTGGTTTTTTCTGAAGTATCTTCATATTCTTTTTTTTGTTTTGCTAAGTAAGCATCACTTTGTGCTTTTTGATAATCAGCAGCTTGTCCTTTAAAGTAGACTTCTTCTAAAGCCATATTTTTTTGAGCATCTAAAATATTTTTAGATTGTTGCAAGTACAACTTTTCTGAAACACCTTTTGTTGGGTCAATATTAGCTAAATTGTTAATAGAGGAACCTAGCTCTGTGCCTAAAGCTCCTGTAAGTGCAGACATATCAGCCATTATCCACCTACCTTTGTTTGATTAATGTATGTAGGACTACCAGCAACTAAATTAGCAAGTCCCATATAGAATTGTTTATTAGCAGCATTTAATTGTTGGTCTAATTGCAACTGTGTATTAATAGCACCAAGAGAAATATTGTCACCAATCTGCATCACTTGTAATCCGTATTGATATTGGTTTTGCAATAAATTAGCTGTTAATGAACTAATTTGATTCTCAATTTGCTGCTGACCAACACCACCCATATTTGCAGACGCTTGAGCAAGTCTAGCACGTTGTTGTTGTATAACCTGTTGATTAGCTGGAGTTAATTCACCACGTTGAGCAGCACCCACTAATTGCTGACCCTGTTGTTGATATGGTGCAGCTAACGCTTGTTTTTGTGCTACAGCTGCATCATTACCGGCTTGTGCTTGTCTATTTTGTATTGCGTTGTATATTCCTAAACCTCCAGTAAGTCCTAATTTGCCGAGCATTTCAGGAGTCTGTAATTTTTGTAATGCTTGATTAATAAAATTAGATTGGTCTGGTTTAGTACCTTGACTAAGGGATGCCATAGCTCCCGGAACATCAGTAGGAGGAGGATTTTGTGCTTGAAAAGTTGCTAAATCTGTAGGTGTCGGTCTAGTACCAGCTTGAATATCAGCAGCAGAAAATGCAGGTGCAGGACTTGTAGATGGCACAGGAAAGTTTAATTCAGGTGCTTGTCCAGCTTGACCCGTAGGTGCGCCACCACCGTATCCCGGTGTAGCAGATATATTAGAAGATACATCTTGTGTACTTGGTTGTTCTATAGCCGGTGCTTGTGTTACTGGCGCATCACCCAAAGATGGGACATTACCAATATTGTAATCACCCTCGTTTTCAAACTCCACTAAACCGGTGTCAGGATTAATGCTGCCACGACCACCTCTAGCTTTTAATAATGCAGCTTCTTTAGGGGTAATGTGTGCAAGAACGGTGTCTTTACCCCGACCTTTAGATTGTAGTATTTTTGCTAGTGATGATAGGTCAGTGCCTAGTGCTTTTGATAGTGCCATTATACAATCCCCAATGCTGATTTCAAAGATTCAGTATTCCAAACATTTCTTTTCTTACCTTTTTCACCATCTAAAATAGGAGAACCACCAACTAAAGATGTGTCGGGTTGCGTAGTACCTAATGCTTGCCCTAACAATGCTGCCGATGATGAACCGGGTGTTTTAGATGTGCTTGTGCTTTTAGATGGTACTACACTTGGCGATAGAAGTGAAACAGTATTATTGCTTGACGGTACATTATCTTTGCTTGCCGTAACTGTTGTATTTGCCGCATTGTCTTTTGTTGCATCAATAGTAATCTCTCCAACATCTGTTGGATTAATTAAATCTAATACTGGTTTGTCTTTGTTTGCTGTGACCGTAATTTCACCTTTATCTGTAATATCAGATGGGATTGTCGTAGGTCCAGTAGGGCTAATTAAATTAAGTATTGGCTGGTCTTTATTTGCTGTAACCGTTATTTCTCCAACGTCTTTTGTATTTGTTGGAATGGTTGTATCAACAGGAGTTGTTGCAGCGGTATCAACAGGAGTTGTTGCAACGGTATCAACAGGAGTTGTTGTATCAGTAGGAGTTGTTGGGGTTGTAGTTGCATTTTTTGCTAAACTTCCACCTAATTGTGAAGCAGCACCAGTAAGAATAGATGCCGGAACATCTCCGCCCGACAATGCAGCAGCAGTACCGCTTCCGGCAGCACCACCAATAACATTACCAACCGTACCACCAATATTTGTTCCTAACGCAGAACCTAATGCTCCACCTGCTGCACCAGCACCAATATTACCGCCTGACAATGCAGGAGCAACAGCACCTTTAGCCGCTCCTCCAACAACAGAAGCACCAGTTTGTCCAATATCGGGAACAGCAGCATTTGCAACACTTCCAATTTCAGAACCAACCGCTCCGGATGCTGCACCCGTTAATCCGGCTTTAATTACATCTGCTGGATTTCCGCCAGCAATAGCTGTGTTAACAGCAGACGTTGTTCCACTAACAGCGGCAGCACCAATAGCAGCCGTTGTTGCTTCACTAGCACCAACTATACCCATATCAGCAGCAATAGCTGGACCGACAATCGGAGCAGCAACTACTGCGGCAGCAACTTCTAGTACAGGCACAATAACACTTAATATACCACCACCACCTTTGCCACCACCCCCTTTGCCGCCACCGCCTCCGCCACCATATAAAGTGAATTGGTCAAAGAAAAAATGTTTCCAAAATTTAATATTCATAACGGTATCTCCACCATTGTTGTTTTTCGAGCAATCCCTAATTTGCGATATAAACGCTCAATAGACGCAGTCACATATCCTTGTACCCGTGTTGCTCCGTAATTTTTTAACA
>Ga0208741_10001069_pt1 | contig 11535 bp, 21 predicted proteins | sample CryBogCBE03Jun09_FD_184576 | JGI IMG/M metagenome (GOLD analysis project Ga0208741, IMG submission 184576) | Freshwater microbial communities from Crystal Bog, Wisconsin, USA - CBE03Jun09 (SPAdes) | ecosystem: Environmental > Aquatic > Freshwater > Lake | place: Crystal Bog, Wisconsin, USA...
GGATCACCCGCCAGTCCAGGCGGTGCGCTTCAGCTCCGCATCGGCCCGGTGCCAGCCATCTACGTCGGTCTGCCCATCGTGGCGGTCAAGGGCGCCATCACCACGCCAAGCCTCGCAGGGTCGGTCGCCGTTCCCTCGCTGCGGGGACAAGTCAGCTCGCCAAGCCTCGCAGGGTCGGTCACTCGGCCCGGTCTGCGGGGCGCCATCACTACCCCGGCAGTCGTCGGGACCTCGGAGGCTTAGATGTCATCTCCCACCATCATCGAGGGCACGGTCATGCACGTCACGACCAGCACGCCCTTCACCACGACCGCTGGCGCAGCGGCAGACCCGACGACCGTGCATCTGGCGTGGAGCATCGCCGGGGGAGAGGTCACCGAACTCACCTACTCGGGCGGATCGAGTGGCACCAACACGATCATCAAGGCGGCGACCGGGAACTACTACGCCGACATCATCACCGAGGGGCTGCCGGGACTCTGGACGCTCTCATGGACCGGGATCTCCACGAACGGCTCGGTCTCGGTGGTCTACGAGTGGGAGCAGCTCGTGACGCCTCGTGCGGTGCCGATCACGCTCTGACGCTCAGCCCTCATCACGCTCGACGACCTGCCCCCTGTCCTCTGGGATGGGGGGCATCGTCGCGTCCAGGCGCATCTTCGAGACCATCTGCCTCGCCCGGTCCTCGTCGGCGTGGCTGTAGACGTTCAGCATCACCTCAGTCGAGTGCCCGTGCTGGCGAGCCACCGTGTCCACGTCGGCACCCGTGCCCACGCCCATCGTGACGGAGAAGTGCCGCAGGTCGTGGAAGCGGAACCCGTGAACGCCTGCGGCCTTGGCGTGGCGGGAGAAGAACGCCGTGACGGTCTTGGGCCGAGGCGGGGTCGCTCCACCGTCAATGCCGAACACATAGCCGTCAGGGTGGACCGCTCCATAGATGTCGATTTGGCGGCGGTAGTGGGCGTCGAGGAACTCCAACGCCTGATCCACGAGGACGGTGCGAGCCTTGCCGGTCTTGGTGGCGGTGATCTTGTGCCCATCGTCGGTGGGGATGTAGGCCCGCTCGATGGTGATGCGCTTGCCCTGCCAGTCGATGTCGGACCAGCGCAGCCCGCACGCCTCGCCTCGACGGAGGCCGGTGAGCGCCACGACGGCGATCATGGCAGCCCAGTCGGGATCGTCGGCCTCGGCAGAGCGCAGGATGGCGGCGACCTGCGGCTGGGTGAGCACACCTCGCTCGGTGGTAGCTCGCTGCGGGACCTTGGCATTGGTGGCCGGGTTCGTCGGCATCCAGCCCCAGACCACGAACTGCGAGAACGCAGCCTTGATGATGGCGAGGATGTTGGACACGGTGGCCGGTGCCAGCGACTCGCTCATGGTCATCACGGCCTTGTCGACGGAGTAGGTGTCCACCTTGTTCAGCGCAAGGTTCCCGAGCAGGGGCGTGATCCACTTGGAGTTGATGAGGCGGTACTTGTCGAGCGTGGTCTGCGAGCGCCCGAGCGCCTGGGCGTGCTCGATCCAGTCGAGCATGGCGACCTTCAGCGGCGTGTCCTTGCCCCGGCTGCGCTTCTCGGCCACGTCTGCGAGCAGCAGGTTCAGAGCTGCTCGGGCGTCGGACTTGGTGCCCCGCACGTTCTTCGAGGCGAACCGTGGCGAGCCGGTCACGGGGTCCCGCCCGATGTACGCCCGGACCCGGTAACGGCCCTTCTCGACCTCCGTGATGTTCCCGGTTCCGTGCGCTCTCGCCATCTCCAAACACTACCAAATGTTGCCCAAATGTTGCCCCCACGTTCCCCACACCCTTACGGTGTATGGGGTGAGCCGGTGAGTCGACCTGTAGGCGGGGTTCTGCAAGGGGGGTGACAGGGGGTGCCGGTGAGTGACCACTAGTGCCCTGACCTGCGGTTATGCGGTCAAGGCTATGGGGCGTCTAGAGCAGAATCGGTCGAAATGTTGCCCCGAATGTTGCCCCGCTCATCGTTGCGAATGTAAGCCGTCAGGCGTACCCTGTGGAGATGAACCAGGCCAGCATTCCAGAGTTGCTGCTCCTGCTCGTGCTCTATTTCCTGCCGACGATCATCACGGCGGCGAAGCGTCGAGACGACTGGCCGACGCCTGTGCTCGTGAACGTGTTCCTCTCGTGGACGATCGTCGGATGGTTCGCAGCTCTCTATCTATCCCTCCGACCGTCCGAGTACGAACGCCACATGGCTATCGCTGCTGCCGTAGCTGATGGCGTGGCGATGGCGTCGACGAGGACGGAGCCGGGATGGTACGACGATCCTGATGCGCCGGGTCAGGGGCGCTGGTGGGATGGATCGGCATGGGCCGATGCTCGACTTGACGAGTACGGTCAGCCCTTGCCGCCAACGTGACGGGCTGATCCCTCGGCCACGTCCAGTCCGTAGTCGGCCATTGGCCCGTTCGCCCAGAGCCAGACGGTCTGCGCTCGCTGGCCCGCCATGTCGGTGACGAACGAGACCGTCGAGTTGGCGATGATGAGCTGGTGGTAGCCCGCGACGTGGCCGACCGACGTGGAACCTCGCACACGTCTGGGGGTGGTCATGCGAACACCCGTTCGGTATCGTCCAACCCATGAGTGAGTTGACCGACGAGATCGAGTGGTGCCGGTCGAAAGCACAAGAACTGCGGGCCAAGGCCGACGAGCTTGATGCGATGGCGGATCACTGGGTCGAGGTCACCACTGCTGGCGCTCCCACTTCACCCGCTCCGTCCTGATGATGAACGCACCGAGCTGATCGAGGCTGATGTCGAGGAACTTGCACAGCCCCTCGTAGGAGTCGGGCTTGGGGAACGTGCCCTTCAGCCAGCGGCTGACGTTGACCTGCGAAGTCCCGATGGCGTCGGCGGCCTCCGTCTGATTTAGGCCGCGTTCGTTCATCACCGTCCTGAGCAAGCGGGGCAGGGTGACCTTCTCCACGCATCCAGTATGCGTCCCTTTCATAGAATTCTCTGCATTTATTCTTGACGTGACTATTCATAGGGTGTTTACTTAGGAACATGGCAGACACGATGAGGCACAGCGGGGCACCGATTCCCCGAGCCCTGACAGTGACCGAGGCGGCAGAAGCCACCGGCAATTCCGTGTCCGTTCGCACCCTCTACCGGGAGATCAAGGACGGACAGATCCGGGTCAGGAAGATCCGGGGCACCACTCGCATCCTCGACGAGGAGCTGGCCCGCTGGCTCCGTGACTACGAGGCAAACACTGACGGCGGCGGTTCCTCATCCTCCCGCTCCGTCAAGACCCCAGCAGCCAGCCCCGACTCCTCCTCGGGGCGTGGCGCTGGGGAGGTCGCAAGTAGCGAAACGTCGACGGACCCCATCCCACAGCCGATCAAAGCGGAGATGGCGTCTCGTCGGATCTCGATTCGCCAGCTGAGCGACTCGGTCGGTTGCAATCCAAACACCCTTGGTCGGGTCATCAACGGGCACTCGACCCCGTGGCCCGCCCTTCGCCAGCGATGCGCCGAGGCCCTCGGTGTGGACGAGTCCAACTTGTTCCGGGTCGTAGACCGATGACGCACCCCGATCAGGACTGGCGCTGTGAGGTCGCAAGTAGCGAAACAGGGAGGGCAAACCCATGAATGAGAACCAGATGGACACGGTGGCTCGCGCCGTCGTGTGGGGAGCGATCACGAGCGGCGGTGCAGCAGCAGCAGCCTCGATGGTTGACAGCGTGAAGGGCCTGCCGTTCGTGGCGTGGACCTTTGGCTTCGCACTGTTCGGTGCGCTCGTCGGACTCGTCGCAGGCGGCACCGTCGCCTACCTCGACCGGCGTGACGAGATCCGAGCTGATGCGACGACTCGCCACATGGCCCGCATGTTCGAGCACCAGGACGACGTGAAGCGGAGGGCGGCATGAGCCAGTCACTCAGCACCGATGCCATCGCTCGCTACCTGAAGAAGCAGCAGAAGTCGGGCGTCATCGACGACTACGACGAGGGCGACAACGAGCACTCCGACGACGACATGATCGCCGTTCGGGTCTGGTTGAAGCGTGATCGGTTCGTGGCCTGATGGCGTGGGCACGAGTCGACGAGCGCCGAGATGGCGCCTACGACCTGCGGGCCGAGGCTCCGGGCGTCTCCATCACCAAGGCCATCGTGTTCTACGACCGGCACGCTGCGCTCTCGATGGCCGAGAAGATCGTGGGCTACGACACCGAGTTCGAGCTGGTGGCTGGTGCCTACGGGCGCCAAGCGTGGTTCGGGGAGGTGGCGGCATGACGAGTCCCATCGACCGCTACGAGGTCACCGACCACGAGGGCGAGAAGGTGCTGGCGGTCAACCCGCTGGAGATGGCCGACCTGCTTGCCGTCGTAGCTGCTGCCGAGCGGTGCATGGACTGGTGGCAGAGCGACGGCGACCACCACGGCGAGTTCGTCGACCTCGGCGAAGCCCTGAGCGATTGGGGCGGCTGGGATGCTTGACCTGTTCACCTCCGCCCAGGAGGCCCGTGACGAGGCGGTCGCACGAGTCGGTGCCAACGCTCCGACCGACTGGAAGCGCCACGCAGCCGAGGCGGTCATTCACTGCGCTCGCATGGCCCCGGTGTTCACCGCTGATGAGGTCTGGGAGCGACTGGAGATCCTCGGCCAAGCGGAGGGGGCGAACCCCAAGGCGCTCGGCAACGTCATGTCCTCGCTCGCCAAGGAAGGCGTCATCGCCTCAACCGGCAACTACCGCAAGTCGACGCTGCCCCGGCGTCACCAACGTCCAGTAGCCGAATGGAGGCTGTCATGACCGAGCCGATCGCTGTGCTCAGGCACGAGACCTCGAACATCAAGGTCCTCGGGATGCTCACGGAGGGCGTGGCAGATGCGCTGCTCGCCACCGTGACCATCTCGACGCCCACTCGCAAGCTCTACGAGCTGAACACCCTCGTCGACGACGGGGCGACGGAGCTGGCGGGGATGTTCCACGAGGCGTGCGGCTTCGCCACGGGCATCGAGGGCGAGATCCACGACGCAGAGGCACGAGTGCTCAACGACATCGAGCAGTTCGTCAATCGGAGCGAGGGCCGGGTGGTTGACGCACCCGACTCTCGCTCGGAGTGACGGCCACGACAGGCCAGCAACTCCGACCAGCGCATCAAGGCGCTGGCCCTAAGGGGAGGGCATTCCCCACAAAGGAAGTATACGAGATGACACTGACCACGGATAGACGGTCACACTCCACCGAGGGGCTCGACTTCCCCGATGTGGTGGCAGACACGCTCGGCATGAGCCGACGTGAATGGCTCGACCTGCGGGGCGAGGGCCTTGGCGGATCGGACGCCGCATGGGTGCTCGGCAAGAGCCCCTACAAGTCCACCTATGCCGGGTGGGCCGAGAAGGCAGGGCTGGTCGATGAGCCTGACCTGAGCGACAACGAGGCGATCGAGTGGGGCAACGTGCTCGAACCAGTCGTGGCCGAGCGGTTCGCCTCGCTCTACGGCTTTGAGATCATCGACCTGCCGCTGATGCTGGCGCACCCGACGCACAAGCACATGCTCGCCAACGTCGACCGCTTCATCGTCGAGGACGGTCGCATCACCGGGCTGCTCGAAGTCAAGACCGCAGGGCTTCGCCAGAGCGTCTACTGGGAGGGCGACAACGTGCCCGTCCACTATGCGCTCCAGGTGCAGCACTACCTCGCCGTCACCGGCCTCGACTACGGCTACCTCGTCGTCTTGATCGGTGGGCAGCAGATGAAGGCGTACCGGATTGACCGGGACGAGGCCACCATCGCCGAGCTGATCGAGGCCGAGGCAGACATGTGGGACCGGGTGCTCAGCTGCGACGCCCCCGACGTGGACGGCTCTGACTCGACGATCGACACGCTGAAGAACCGCTGGACGCCCGAGCCAGGCACGGTGGCCGAACTCAACGGGGCCGACGTGCTCCCAATCATCGCCGCACTCGCTGAGGCCAAGGAGGCCAAGGACGTGATCGAGTCGGTGGTCAAGGGACTCCAGGCGCAGCTCATGGCGGCGCTCGGCAGCCACGAGGTCGGACAGGTCGACGGCACCACCGTCGTGACGTGGAAGGCACAGACCCGCACCACGCTCGACACCAAGGCCATCAAGGCCGAGCACCCCGAGATCGCCGAGGCGTACACCAAGACCTCGACGACCCGGACCCTGCTGCCCAAGTACGACAAGGCGGTGTCGGCATGAACACCTCACCCGATAACGGATACTTCGACGCTCGCGATCGGGCGTTTGATGCGAACTCGTCCATCACCACAAACGGATGGGCCCACAAGGTCATCGGCGTTGGCATGAAGAACGGCGAGTGCCCTGTGGGTTCGGTAGAGGTCGACGACGGCGAGCGCCTCACGCTTCAGTTGTTCAGCTTCGTCGAGGGGCGATTCATGCGGGCCTATCGGATCATCGAATGGGCCGAGGTTCACACCGTCCACGTTGCGTGGGCGGAGCATCGACAGGTCGATGGCGAGTGGATCTGCTGGATCGACACGCCCACTCTCGGTGTGTTCCAGGACGCATGGAAGGTCAAGAACATCGACCTGAGGAAGGTGAACGCATGAACACCTCACCCGACATCGGCGAACTCGCCAAGGCGCTCTCGGCATTCCAGGGCACCGTGCAGACGGTCAAGAAGGACTCAGCGAACCCGCACTTCAAGAGCCGGTTCGCCTCGCTGGAGTCGGCCATCACCACCGCTGCCCCGCACCTTGCGGCGCACGGGCTGGCGGTCTCTCAGACCGTCTCATGGGACGGCTCGACCGACCTGCTCGTGACCATGCTGACGCACACGAGCGGCCAGTGGATCGTCGACGGCCAGCGGCTCTCGCTCGCCAAGGACGACCCGCAAGGTATGGCATCGGCGACGACCTACGCACGGCGCATCAACTACCTCGCCATCTTGGGGCTCGCACCCTCGGACGACGACGACGGCAACGCAGCCACGGCGGCGGTCGCCAAGCGCACGACCAAGGCCACGCCGGTCGCACGGCCCAAGCCGGAGGTCGAGCAGCGTCCGGTCGTCTCGGTCGACGAGCTGCGCTCAGCGGCCAAGGCAGCGGGTTACGCCACCGCCGAGGCCCTGTTCGTGGACATCCACAAGGTCACGGGCGAGGCCATCTCGTCCCTCGACGAACTCAGCTTCGAGGGCTGCGAGCAGTTCCTCACTCACCTCAGCAAGACCCCGGCCTAGCCGGTCCATCAACCAAGGAGCACAGACATGGCAATCGACAACACCGTCACCATCGCAGGCAACCTCACCCGAGACCCCGAGATCAAGTTCCTCTCGTCGGGCTCAGCGGTCGCCGAACTCTCGGTGGCAGTCAACCGCAAGGACAAGCAGGGCGAGGATCACACCTCGTACATCGACGTGAAGGCGTGGCAGTCGCTCGCCGAGAACGTGGTCGAGTCGCTCACCAAGGGCGCTCGGGTCACGGTCACGGGGCGGCTGGAGCAGGAGACGTGGCAGGACAAGGAGGGCAACAACCGCTCCAAGATCGTCGTCGTCGCCGACGAGATCAGCCCGTCGCTGCGCTGGGCCACCGCATCAGTCGCCAAGTCGGGAGCGGGCCGCAAGGACGCCGCCCCCGTCGCCAGCTCGTCGGAGCCCTTCTGATGGGGCAGGGACGAACGGCCAAGATCCGCACGGCGGACGACACATGGATGGACCGGGCCTACTGCCGCATCAACGGTGTGTCTTCGGAGCACTTCTTCGCCGACGATGGCAAGCCCTACAGCGCCGTCGGGCGTCGGGCGTGCTCGAAGTGCGACGTACGACTGGAGTGCCTGGAGTACGGCAAGGCGATGAACGCCTGCGGCCTCTGGGGCGGTCGGTCGTTGCGCTACGGACGACTGCGGCGGGAGGAGTTCGACCAGGACTTCGCCTGCAAGACCTGCGGCACCGGGTTCATCCCCTACGGCAAGGCGAGCACCTACTGCTCGAAGGTCTGCCAAAGGAAGGCCAGCCAGATGCGAGGGGTCGCATGAGCGCCCAGCACGTCGAGGACCTCGTGACCAATCGGGCGCTGCTCGATCAGGTCACAGAGCTAGAGGCCCGCATCGAGCGGCTGATGGAAGAGGCCCACGAGAAGGCTGCGTGGGTCGAGCACATGTTCCGACGAGAGATGGCGAGGTGACGGTGAACTACGCAGACTTCCTCGCCACTAAGGCTGCTCGGCATCAATCGGACGGGATCATCGTCGACCCCGACATGATCCACTCATCGCTCCACGACTGGCAGCGGCGCATCGTCGTCGACACGCTCGGTCGTGGTCGTGGTGCCGTGTTCGCTGACACCGGCATGGGCAAGACCCGGATGCAGGTCGAGTGGTCTCGGCTCATCGGGAACCGCTCGCTCATCTTGGCCCCGCTCTCGGTTGCACGTCAGACCGTTCGGGAATCACACAAGATTGACGCCGAGGTGCGCTACGTCCGTAGCCCTGCCGAGGTGACCGATGGAGTGTCGATCACGAACTACGAGATGGCCGACAAGTTCGACCCCAGCATGTTCGACTCGATCTGCCTCGATGAGTCGTCGATCCTCAAGTGCTTCACAGGGACAACTCGCAACGCACTCATCAAGCAATGGCGAGAGACCGAGTACCGCTCGTCATGGAGTGCCACGCCAGCGCCGAATGACGTAACTGAGCTGTGCAATCAGGCAGAGTTCCTGGGCGTTATGCCTCGCAACGAGATGCTCGCTGCGTACTTCGTTCACGACCAGGACGGCTGGCGCATGAAGGGCCACGCCACCGATCCAATGTTCAAGTGGATGGCGTCATGGGCAATCGCAGCACGTCGTCCGAGCGACGTTGGCGGCGATGACACGCTCTACGAGCTGCCCAAGTTGACCGTCGAGTCGGTCGTCGTTGACGTGCCGCTCAGCCAGGACGGGCAACTGTTCGCCACCGATCTAGGTGGCGTCGGTGGCCGGGCCCAGATCCGCCGATCAACCCTCGACGCTCGGGTGGAGGCGTCCGCCGAACTGGCATCGAGGCCGGGTCAGTGGATCGTGTGGTGCGGTCTCAACGATGAGGCCGAGGGTGTCACCCGCATCGTCGACGGGGCAGTGAACGTCTCGGGAACGATGACGCCAGACGAGAAGGCCGACATCTTCGAGGCGTTTCAAGACGGCGAGGTCAGGGTGCTTGTGACCAAGCCATCCATCGCCGGGTTCGGCATGAACTTTCAGAACTGCCATCAGATGATCTTCGTCGGGCTGTCTGACTCGTGGGAGTCGTATTACCAAGCCGTGCGGCGGTGCTGGCGGTTCGGGCAGGAATCGCCCGTTGACGCCTACGTCGTCGTCTCCGAGCTCGAACAGCAGATCGTCGAGAACATTATCCGCAAAGAACAGACCGTCGCCGAGTGGGTCGATCGACTCGTCCGGCACATGAACGAAGAGAGGACAGCAGCATGACCACCATCCAAGAGGTGCAGCCCTACGTCACCGACACGAGGAAGGGGGAGATGTGGACGGCCATGCTCGGCGACTCATGCGAGCGGCTGGCCGAGATCCCCGACGAGTCGGTCGATCACATCGTCTACTCGCCGCCGTTCGCCTCGCTGTTCACTTACAGCCCGAGCGACCGGGATCTCGGCAACTGCCGGGATCGTGATGAGTTCCAGGTTCACTACCGATTCATCATTGACGAGCTGCTGAGGGTACTCAAGCCAGGGCGACTCGCTGTGGTCCATTGCCAGCAGCTCGCGACTCAGAAGGGCAGGGATGGTGCGATCGGCCTGCACGACTTTCGAGGGGACCTGATCCGGGCGCACGTTGAGGCCGGGTTCATCTTCCACGGCGAGGTGACGATCGACAAGGACCCGCAGGCCCAGGCGATCCGCACCAAAGCGACCTCGCTTATGTTCGTCACGCTGAACCGTGACTCGTCGATGAGTCGACCGGCACTCGCTGACTATCTGCTGATGTTCCGCAAGCACGGCGACAACGAAGTGCCGATCAAGCCTGAGTGCGACAACGAGACGTGGATCGAGTGGGCGTCTCCGTGCTGGTACGGCATCCGTGAGACGAACACGCTGAACACCGCCGTGGCCCGAGATGACGCCGACGAGCGCCACATCTGCCCATTGCAGCTCGACCTGATCGAGCGGTGCATCCGACTGTGGAGCAACCGGGGCGAGACGGTGCTGACGCCATTCATGGGCATCGGCTCCGAGGTCTACTCGGCGGTCAAGCTCGGACGGCGGGGGATCGGATGCGAACTGAAGCCGTCGTACTGGGCGACCGCTTGCGACAATCTCGAACGGCTCGACGCAGAGATGAGCCTGCCGTCACTGTTTGAGGACGAGTAGTCGGTGGCGCGCATTCGCACCGTCAAGCCTGACCTTTTCTCGTCATTCTCGCTCGCGCGAGCATCGATTCCGGCGCGACTGCTGTTTGTCGGCCTGTTTACAGAGGCGGACGACGATGGACGACTCATCGACTCGCCCAAGTACATCGCTGGCGCGATCTTCCCGCACGATGAGAAGGTCACCGAGCGTCACGTCGCCGGGTGGCTCGATGAACTTGCAAGCGAGGGATGCGTCGTGCGCTACTCCGCAGGTCATGGGCAGTATTTGGTCATTCCTGAGTTTCTGACCCATCAGAGAATCTCGCATCCCACTCCGTCGAAACTCCCACCTCCTCCGGAAACTTTCCAGAGGTTCTCCGGAAATATCCCGGAGACTTCCGGAGAGCCTCCGGAAACTTTCCGCCCTGAAAGGGAAAGGGAAAGGGAAGAGGAACAGGGAGGCGCTGCGCGCGACATCGTGCGTGAATCGTTCGAGCGGTTCTGGGCGGAGTATCCAACTCGACACGGCAGGAAGCTTGGCAAGGCCAAGGCCGAGTCCCAGTGGAAGCGACTCAAACCCGCTGATCGAGACCTCGCATTGGTCGCCGTCTCCAACTACTCGACCATGTGCGCCCAGGGCACCTACGCCAAGGATGCCGAGCGGTGGCTGCGTGATCGATGCTTCGAGGAATGGCTGGAGCCGGTTGCCCCCATCAAAGACCTTGCCTCGTCGACCACGCCAGCGAAGCCAAAGCCAGAACCATGCCCCGAATGTGTTGACGGATGGGTCGATGACCCAAATGAATCGAACTCAGTGTTCCGCTGCGATGTCTGTGGCGGGACCGGACGAAAGGATGCAGCGTGACCGACATGACCGACCGCCAGCGCAAGCGGGCGACCTATCACGTCAAGCAGATCGAGCACGTCGCCACGGTCCTCGACACCGGGCCGAGCGTGTCCGGTCGTCGGATGCCGTGGTTCCAGGTGTTCTCCGAATGCGTGCGTCGAGGCTCGATCAGCGCAGGCCCTGACGGGTTCGCCGCTGGTGGCGGGGGAGCCGGTGCCAAGAACTCGATCAGCGACCCCACCGGGAACATGGCGATGGCCCGCATGGACCGACCGGCCAGCGACCCGGTGGGCGATGCGATCCGTCGAGTGTGGTCCCGGCTCAACGAGATCGAGCGACTCACGAACGAGCTGACCGGCGATGTCGCCTTCGTCCTCACCGTTGACGAAGGCATCCGTGGCCGGG
>Ga0208741_10001073_pt1 | contig 11528 bp, 8 predicted proteins | sample CryBogCBE03Jun09_FD_184576 | JGI IMG/M metagenome (GOLD analysis project Ga0208741, IMG submission 184576) | Freshwater microbial communities from Crystal Bog, Wisconsin, USA - CBE03Jun09 (SPAdes) | ecosystem: Environmental > Aquatic > Freshwater > Lake | place: Crystal Bog, Wisconsin, USA...
ATCAATGATTTATTAGATTAGAACTTACATAATCAATGCAAATACCTCCTTCTAAAAAGATATACTTTCTCTCCGACTTTCATTTGGGTGCGCCCGATCATGAAAGAAGTTTGGTACGTGAAAAGAAGGTGGTAAAATTCCTGGAATCTATACGGCAAGATGCTTCGGCCATCTTTATTGTAGGAGATATCTTCGACTTCTGGTATGAATACAAGACCGTTGTGCCAAAGGGTTATACCCGATTATTAGGAAAACTCGCCGAGATAACTGATAGCGGCATCCCTATTCATTTCTTTGTGGGCAATCATGATATGTGGATGAGCGGATATTTCGAAAAAGAACTAAACATCCCCGTATATCATCACCCAAAGACCTTCCAGTTCAATGACAAAGCCTTTTACATAGGTCATGGGGATGGTTTAGGTCCGGGAGATCATGGGTACAAGTTCATTAAAAAGATATTCCGTAACCCCGTGTGCCATTGGCTGTTCGGACAAATACATCCAACCTTCGGGATGGGATTAGCTAATTACTTCAGTAGAAAAAGTAAAGAGAAGACGGGCACAAGCGACGAACATTTTCTAGGAGAAGACAAAGAATGGCTGATTCTATTCTGCAAAGAAGTGCTACAAAAGGAACACTACGACTACTTTGTATTTGGTCATCGTCATTTTCCAATCGACTTCAAACTGACTGAAACCAGCAGGTATATTAATCTCGGCGACTGGATACGGACCTTCACCTATGCTTCCTTCGATGGAAATGAAATGCAACTCCACAAATGGGAAGACTAACATTATATAATAAATCTTGCCACAAAGACGCAGGAGCACAAAGAAGGACGAAGCTTCTTAAACCTCTGCTTTTAATTACCTTCCTATTCTCTTGTCTGAATTTAATTAAGGCTTCCCCCGATACATTGCTTACTTTCAAATTGACGCAAACCATCAAGGGTTCCTACACTAATTTCTCGGTTGATAATATGGGCAACATCTATTTGATTACGGCTACAAATCAAATTAAAACGTTGAAAAGCAACCTCGATAGTATTGCTATATTTAATGACAGTAAACGCTTCGGCGACATCTATTCTATCGACGTTAGTAACCTTTTTAAAGTGTTGGTTTATTATAAAGACTTCAATACCATCCTGATGCTCGACAGGCAACTGAATAATAGAAACACTATTGACCTTTCCCAACAAGGCTATTTGCAGGTGAAGGCAATTGCACAGAGTTACGACAACAAAATCTGGCTGTTTGATGAAGTGGATAACAAGCTGAAAAAGATTGATGAAAGCGGTAACCTATTGCTGGAAACCCCTGATTTCCGTTTGTTGTTTGACGATGGTTTTATTCCACAGACTATTATTGATATGAATGGATTGCTGTATCTGTACAATCCAAAGGGTGGGTGGAAAGTATTCGATTATTATGGTGGCTTCAAGTCACAATACCCCGTTTATCTTTGGCAGGATGTGCAGGTATTTGATGGCTTCCTTAAGGGGCACGACAGCACGTTTTTCTATGCCGAACGTCCGAAGGATATGCAGTTTCAACAAGCGAGACCTGGCATCAGCATTGCAAATGCGATGAAAATAATACAGCGTCAAAACCTTTGCTACATTCTTACAAAGGATGGCATCGATATCTATACCGTAAGCGAATAAATTAAAGAGATTTCATATCCTCACTTCAACATACAAACCACAATTAGAACCATACAGGCTTCTACACCTGATCTCCCGCTACTAATTTTGCCAATGCAATCATTTTAATTGGATATTCAGTTTGGTATAGCGACTTGCCGCCGTCCTTCAATTAGAAATTACTTGCCTAGATTGCCTAAATTAAACCTTCCTAAAAACAATCGTCTTTATTAACATATGAATATGAAAAGGTTTCTTCTAACGACTTTAGTTTTGAGTAGTATCCTCTCTGCGTACTCAAATGAGGGTAGTATAATTGATAAAACTTTCACTCAACCAAAGGATACAGTCACCCTTCGCACTCTTTTGCAAGCCACGCCTCCCATGCAGGAGATGGTTTTTAAATCGACAAAAGACACTACCCTTAAAGTTTATTACAGCAAACCTGCCGATGCAAAGCCCGGTAAGAAATACCCTGCCATTATCTGGATACATGGTGGTGGCTGGACTAGTGGCACTGCTAATTCCTTCTTTGCACACGCTAAGTATTTTGCGCAGCGTGGTGCTGTTGGGTTCAGCATCGAATATCGCCTGATTGAGTTTGGTGGCACAGGGCTCGCCGAGTGTCTTTCAGATTGCAAATCTGCAATCCGTTTCATTCGTGCACATGCTAAAGAATTAAACATTGACCCTGATAAGATTATTGTGTTGGGCGATTCTGCTGGCGGACACCTTGCCGGTGCGTTAGGTACTATGGATGGGTTCGACGACGCTGCCGACAATCTCTCCATCAGTGCGAAGCCCAATGCCATGGTGCTTTACAACCCGTGTGTGGATATGACGGTGTATCCTTTGGTGAAGAATGTATTGAGCGATAAGATTCAGAACATAAAGGCGCTCGATTCTGCGTCTATCAAGCCTGAAGACTGGCAACTGGCGCGCACGTTCTCTCCCATTAGTTACGTTAAACCGGGTTTGCCTCCCTGTTTGATACTGCATGGCTTAGCGGATAAAGTAATCCCTTGCGAGCAGTCGGTGCGCTTTACAGATGCTATGAAAAAGGCAGGTAATAACTGCTCTGTGCTGCTGCTTCCTAATACCCGTCACGCTTTTGTGTGTACAAATTATACGGCTACGGAGGAACAGGTGGTGAGTGCTATTACCGAAGGTGACAAATTCCTCACCCGCCTTGGATACCTGAAAGGAGAACCGACACTCCGTGTTTCGGACGTGCCAAGCTGGATTCCGAAGGGTAAGAAATAACGAGGAGGACAAAGAGGAAAAGAGGGGATAGGCAAAGGGATAGGGACGACTAATTATATTTGGGGTCTAAATAGTAACCATTCATAAACAACACTTTAAAAACACTTGAAAAAAATGCGTACAAAACTTCTTCCTGTTCTAATTTCCATGTTGCTGATGGGGCATTTTTCTATGGGTCAAAAGCTTTCCGATTCAATCATCAATTATGGTATGGAGGTGAAGGTTCCTGCCAATAAATATGGCTGGGGTTGGTCGCAAGCTATTCTCCTGAAGGCTATTTACACCAAATATCAGGGCAGTAACAAGACGGAAAAAGGAAGATATTTTGATTATATCAAGACTGCAATGGACCTAAACTATACCAAAGCCAATGGTACTACGCCCAACGATATCGTGTCTGGTTTGGGTATGGCTTTTTTGGCTGAAAAGACCAAGGATGAGAAATACAAGCAGAAGGCGTTGGCTATTTACAACGACTATCAGCATATTATCAAGACAAAAAATGGCGGTGTGTCTCACCGTGCAAACATTGCGCAGCTATGGGATGACACGGTGTATATGCTGGCGCAGTATTTTTTTGAGATGTATAAACTAACGGGCGACACGAAGTATCTGGATGACTTCATGCAACAATATACCATTCATAAGAACGTGTTGGCTGACAAGAAAACAGGCTTTTGGGTGCATGGTTGGAATGAAGAGAACAGAGAATATGACGATTCTTGCTGCCAGATTGGTTGGGATATGAATCCTGAGCGCAAAAACCACGAGTTCTGGGGCAGGGGTAATGGTTGGATACTGATGACGCTTGCTGATGCACTTTCCATTGTTCCAAAAAGTTCGCCTTATTATCCCATTCTGAAAGCAGATTTGGTAAAAATGACTGCCAACCTTCCAGCGCTTCAAAACAAGGAGACCGGGCATTGGTGTCAGTTGCCCGTTCACCCAACAGATTCGCTAAATTTTCAGGAAAGTAGCTGTACTGCTATGTTTGCTTATACTATTTTAAAGGGTATCAACCTGCATATCCTCCCTGCCAACACCTTTTTGCCTGTGGTGAATAAGGCTTATGAAGGTCTTAGGAAGTATAGTCTCCGCAAGGAAGGAAGCCAGTATCTGGTGCCTACAAGAATATGCATTGGCACTTGCATCGGCGATAAAAATTACTATTATCATCGCAAACAAGTTGAAGGCAACGACTTTGGCATCGGCATTTTCTCCATGTTCGAGCAGGCGTATGAGGAAAGGAGCTTAAATAATAGATAGTAGTTAGTAGATATTAGATAATATTTATTAGTTCGTAAATTGTAGTTGAAACTACAAATGGGTACAACTCAAATCTATAGTCCAGAGACAATTGTCTAAGATCTAATCTTGTATGTTTCTTAACTACTATCTACTATCTAATAACTACTAACTACTTACAGTAGCTGCACCCGATAACTTCCTGCGTCGCCAGATAAATTTTCTACGTTCAAATAGCGGTGAAGGGCATAGTTGGTGATGCCGAAAGCACTGATGGTTATCTTTTGCTTGATGTTTGCAGTCACTAAAACCGCTGCGCTATCCGTTCCTGAAGCGGAGGAGGAAAGGCGTAGTTTGAAGGTGCCGGAACCTACTATTTTCACAGCAACTTCATCGGCAGCAAGGAAAGTATGTGCCAGTATGTTACTTGATTCTCCTGCTAATACCTTCCCTGTAAAGATGGTTTGCGGATTTTCGCGCAGTGTTACCAAGTCGAAAATAAGGGCACACATAGCTTCTCGCGTGTCGTAAAAATTATCTACTATGAAGGCCATGTTTCGGTATTGCATACTCATGGCGGCCAGGCGCGCATCCTCCAAAGTAGTACTATCGTCTGAGGACGTCGTCTTTGCGCTGCTTTGCGTATTCCTCACCAATAGTAGCGAAGCGTAGGTACTATCAACAAGTGCTTTGATGGAGGCGAGTGCAGGTTCGTCGCCTATATTTTTGCTCAACACATCAAAGGCTTCAATCTTATCATCAATGCCGCCCCTGTTAAAATCTTTCAGTCCATCAGGAAAAATGGCCAGATAACGAGGAGATGTTTTCTTATGAAGCCCCAATATCACTGGCATCCATTCTTCCGTCAGCAATAGTTTGGCAGCAGCGTAATCTTGCATCACTGTCAGCCTGTCGCCCTGTTGCAAGCTACCCGAACTTGTGCGTTGGTTGTTGCTTTGGATTAGGGTTAGGTGCAATGGGTGGTATCTGTTGTACAATGTCAATAGTAACGGATACTTTGTTGACAGTGTGAAGAGCGCATTGTTGTGAAAGGTGCTTAGTATGATGGATCGCTTTACGCTATCTCGTGTGGCTAACTCAAATTGATCGTCAATGTATTTCCATGTATAAATCATTGCTATTATTTTTATGATTAATGAATACTGTTACTAATTTAATAAACGAATTTGTTGCGTCTCCCATGCGACCGACACTATGAATCTAAGAATTTGCCGTGTCTGTCATCTAACCGACACCATGAATCTTTGAACTCGCCGTATCGGTCATCTAACCGATGCCATGAATTTTAGAATTTGCTGTATCGGTCATCTAACCGATACCATGAATCTTTGAATTTGCCGTATCGGTCATCTAACCGACGCTATGAACCTTCGAATTTGCATCGTCAGTCATTTAACCGACAGGGTAAATCTTTTTCTTCATCTCTGAATCAAATCAAAAGCATAGCGAAACAATGCTAAACGCTTTTGGGCTGAGTGTACTTGCTGAATGAATGATTGACTATCTGTAAATTGATGTTTGGTAGCTTAGAATTTCTTGCCTTATAATACAAGAAAATTTATGGAAATGAAACAAATGCCGAATGTCTATCTGTGTCAAGCGAGCCTTTTATTGACTGCTTCGTTTAGCAACATTAGTCTTTATATTCTGATTAATCGAAACTATTATTTTTATGACTACGCTTTTGATGTTAATGATAGAATTTACACTAGCAAATCCTCATTTCGAATATCTCATCTAGCAAAACAGTAGAAAATAGGAATACCGTACTACTAGTTTTAGCCACCTCAAACACTGTGAGCGTCATTTCGACGATAGGAGAAATCTAATAAGTTAATTTTAGAAACATTGCTTTTTGAATTTGCTTTAAAGTTTCGGTTGGATTTCTCCTATCGTCGAAATGACGGGGAGATTATGCTAAAGACCATAGCAACTTATTAAAAAGCAGCAAGAAACTATTATTTTCTATCTCCTCTCCCCATTAATTGTCTTGGATACACTACTAAACTTTATACTTAGATTTGCGTCTCAACGAAAAATAGCTTCATGAAAAACGCTTGCTTCTCACTGCTTGCTTTAATGCTGATTGGTACTTCAGTAATTGCTCAAACAAATAGTACAATTAACGCTGCTCCGCACGAACGGTTGTCGCTGGACAATGGCTGGCGGTTTAATCTGGGCGATATTCCCTTCCCCATCATCAGAGGGCAGAACATGAGTTATCCAAATGCCAAGGCCGGAAAGGCGTGGGGCGCTGCCGACCCAGAGTATGATGATACAAAATGGCGCTTGCTGAATCTTCCCCACGACTGGGCCGTGGAAACAGCGTACGACAGCACCGAAAACCCTACTCAAGGCTACCGAAAGAGGGGGATTGGATGGTATCGCCGCAACTTTAAACTGGATGCCGCCGATAAGGGAAAGCATATAGAGCTTCAGTTTGATGGCATTGCTACCAACTGCACCATCTGGGTAAATGGCACCATCATGCACCGTAATTTTTGTGGTTATACTTCGTCTTACATAGACATTACTTCGATGGCAAAGTATGGCGAAGACCTAAACAATATCGCCATCCGGGTAGATGCAGTTACGCAAGAAGGTTGGTGGTACGAAGGGGCAGGAATTTATAGGCATACCTGGTTGGTGAAGCAGTCTCCCGTACATATTATTACGGATGGGGTGTTTGCGCAGCCGGTGAAAACGGCAAATGGCAGTTGGGTTATTCCTGTGGAAGCGACTGTGGAGAATAGTGGGAAGGATGCGGCTTCTTATGTGGTTGAATCGAGGGTTATTAAGGAGGACGGTACTGTAATAGCCACGGGAAAGTCGGAATCTGCAAGCATTAATCCATTAGATAAAAATATTACCAAAATAAATCTTTCAATCAATAATCCAACTTTATGGACCTTAGAGAATCCTGTGTTGTATCAGGTAAAAACGGTTGTGTATGAAGGGGAGAAAGTGGTAGATCACCTGATAACATCCTGCGGTTTCCGTACCATTCAGTTTCGTGCCGATTCAGGCTTTTTCCTCAACGATAAATGGGTGAAGATTAAGGGCACTTGTAATCACCAGGATCATGCAGGTGTTGGTGTTGCCGTGCCTGATGCCTTGTGGGATTTTAGGATTAAGAAGCTGAAAGAGATGGGGGTGAATGCCAACAGATGTTCGCACAATCCGCCGTCTAATGAGTTCTTGGAAGCTTGTGATAGAAACGGAATTCTGGTGATGGATGAAAACAGGAACTTCAATGTTTCGCCCGAATATCAGCGTCAGTTAGAGTGGATGGTGAGACGGGATAGAAATCATCCAAGCATCATTCTGTGGAGTGTTTTTAATGAAGAGCCGATGCAAGGCACCGAAAATGGTTATGAGATGGTGCGCCGGATGAGTAGGGTTGTGAAGACGCTAGACACGAGCCGCCCGGTTACTGCGGCTCAAAGTGGCGGGCTTTTTACGCCCATTAATGTGTCGCATGCTGTTGATGTTGTGGGTTTCAATTATCAGCAAGGTGGTTATGAAAACTACCACAAACAGTTCCCCAATAAACCCATCACGAGTTCCGAAGATGTTTCGGGACAGATGAACAGGGGCGAATATGTGAGCGATAAAAAGAAGCATGTGCTGGCATCTTATGATGATGTTAAGCCAGGATGGGGCGAAACGCACAGGGTAGCGTGGAAATTGGTTGATGAGAAGCCGTATGTGGCGGGCTGTTTTGTGTGGACTGGCTTCGACTACAGGGGCGAACCACAGCCTTTTGAGTGGCCTTCTGCTAGCTCCGTATTTGGCTGTATGGATGTGTGTGGTTTCCCAAAGACGGCTTTCTATATCCATCAGGCGCAGTGGCTACCTGCATCTCAGCCTGTGTTGCAGTTGGTGCCGCATTGGAACTGGCCCAAAGACAGCATCGGTAAAAACATCCGTGTGATGGTGATGAGCAATGCGGAAACCATAAAGTTGAAGCTGAATGGAAAAGTAATTGGAGAGCAGAAGGTAGATAAATATGATATGAATAATTTCTACGTGCCTTATCAACCTGGAAAGCTGGAAGCTGTTGGTTATAAAGGAGGGAAAGAAGTGTCTCACTTTGTGGAAGAAACTTCGGGAGAACCTGTTAGCCTGGAGTTGATACCTTACAAAAATAGCTTGGCAGGCGATGGTCAGGATGCTTTGCCAGTAACAGTCAGGGCATTGGATGCCAAGGGAAGACCAGTGGAAACGGCTAATCTGCCAATAGAATTTGAGATAAGTGGCCCGGCAAACATTATTGGGATGGGTAATGGCAACAGCAATAACCACGAACCAGAAAAGGGTAATAAATACAGCTTGTATAATGGATTGGCGCAAGTGATTATTCAGAGTAAAGCTACAAGTGCGGGAGATGTGGTGTTGACAGCTACCTCGGGCAATTTGAAATTGGCGAGCATTCATTTAACGGTGAAGGAAGCGGAACAAATTCCATCGGTGGCGGTGTCTAGTCCTGCTTTGATTCTTGACAAGTGGAAGCTTTCGCCCTTTTATACGGTTAAACCCGATGCCAACATGGAGGTTGCTTCTTATGATATGAATACCTGGTCGTCGATTAAGCCAGGAAGCCTTCAAAAATTTAATGATGGAAAGTATGCTTTGTACAGAACAACCTTCAAGCCTTATGCCGAACAAGGCGAAAAGGGCGGACAGATACTGTTTAAATCGATAACAGGCAAGGTGGAAGTGTGGTTGGATAAACAATTGATTGGCACGAAGACCAATGCAGAGAATGGCGACTTTAAAGTATCTTTTCCTGCTGGAAAGGGTAGTAGAAACTTAACATTATTGATAGAAGCCGAAAATGGCAGGGGCGGATTTGCAGGTGTTGTAAAAGTTGTTGGCCTGGAATAGCGCACTAGCAAACAACAACGGCAGCTATTGCAAAAGGCTTAAAAAGAAAGAACCTCTCACAAATATTATTCTGTGAGAGGTTCTTTTAGTGTGGGCCCACCTGGGCATGATCCAGGGACCCCCTGATTATGAGTCGGGGCTGCTACCTTTCTTATACTATCTTTTGCTATCATTTTTAGAATATTTAAACCTGTAATCTTCTTTTATTTTCTTTTGTTACTACTTTATTTAGCTTTATTACGTACCTTTAAGGTCACATTTGAGGTCACATAAATAGCTATAATATGTTAGAACAAAAGGTTACAGTCAGTTTTTTTCTTGATAAATCTCGCCCAAATACCGAAAACAGATGTTTAATAAAATTGAATGTTTATTGTAAACCTAACAAAAAAAGGTTTGCTACAAATTATCATGCTACCGAAGAAGAGTGGATTAAACTCAATAGCAATAACCTAAGGGATGCAAACTTGTTAAGTATAAAACGTAAGCTTAATACCCTTCAAGAAAAAGCAGAGAAAATAATTCAAAAGATTAACCCATTTTCATTCATTTCTTTCGAGGAAGCCTTTCTTATGAAAAAGGAGGCTGTAAATAATACTACTTTGCAACATTGGTTTGATACCTATGTAAAAACACTAAATGATAAAGGCAGGGTTGGTACAGCTTCTTCATACAGGACTACTATTAACTCCTTAAATGAGTTCAAAAAGGGCTTGCACATACAAGATGTCACTCCGGCATTATTGGAGGAATATGAGGCTTATATGCTTAATAAGGGTAATTCAAATACTACTATTGGTATCTATCTCCGCCAGCTTCGTGCTATAATAAATCAAGTAATTGCTGCGGGTTTACTCCAACAAGAAAAATACCCTTTCAAAAAATACGAAATCCCATCCGGTCAAAATATTAAAAAGGCTTTATCTGACATTGAAATAAATAAATTACTTAATCATATTCCAACAAAAGAAGACGAACAAAAGGCACTAGATTTTTGGATTCTATCATATTTATGCAGTGGCATTAACTTCGCCGATATTGTCCAATTAAAACCTTCAAATATTGATGGCAGTTATTTGAACTTTATCCGTCAAAAAACAAAGAATACTAAAAAGAAGGATTTACGTCCAATTAAAATAGGCTTGCATCCAAAAGCATTGGTAATTGTGGAGAAGTGGAAAAATAAAGATTCCTCAAATCCTTATTTATTCCCAATCCTCGAAACAGGTTTAAACCCTATCACGGTAAAAAATCGTTGTAAACGCTTTATTAAATGGGTAAACTTAAGAATGGAGAAGATACGGAAAGAATTAGGCATAGACCAAAAGATAGGTACTTACGCAGCAAGGCATACTTTTTCAACGGTTATGAAGCGCAGGGGTGTTTCTACGGAGTTTATCAAAGAATCATTGGGGCATAGTTCTGTAGCAGTTACCGAAAACTATTTAGACAGCTTCAATGATGATGTGAAATTGGATTACACCAAATTCCTAACAAGTTAATTATGGAAATCAAAATATTAAACAGCATCAAGTTCAATGAGCTAATGCCCTGGTCCATCAATGAAGTCATTATAAAATCCTTCAGTGAGAGATTAAAGAAAGCAAACTTTAAAGACCCAGCTAATGATGTTGAATTATTCGAGCAAGTAAGTTTTCTGGTAGCTGATTACCCCGACTTACTAAAGTGGTTATCAAAGCAAAAGCCACAAAGTGAAACTTTGTTGCACTCCAATTTATTTCAATCAGAATTACCAGACTTTACAGACACTTCCTCAAAGTTTTATTCAATCCTCATTTCTAAAGAAAAGCAACGGCTATACAATTATTTCATCACTCATTCATCCAAATTCACTCATAAAGTCGATATTATCTTCACTACTAACCAAGCCCTCAGGAATATAAAAGCATTGGTAAAAAGCATAGTTAAGGATATTGAGGATAGAGGATTTGAGGATATGCCAACAAATGCCAGTTCTCTTACTCATTTTGTTTTGCATTATTTGAAACTAGAATTGATCGGTTTATATTTTGACATTCAAGAATTAAATAAAATCCACTTACCATCAATCATAACATTAGAAGATTTTTATCTAACTGAATTAAATCTTCCAAAGTATCGGATTGTTGAGTTTTCAGAAATTGAAGTTGATAATCAAACCACAAAAAAGACTTCAACTCAAAAGAAAAACAACTTTGGTTTTACAGGAGATAAGGTTAAACTAAAAACGGTAATCAGTCTTTTATGTAGGGACTTAGAATTATTAAACGAGGAAGAATCCCCGCAGGATTTATTTTTCAAATTGCTTATTTCAAAAGATATTAAAACAACAAGTCCACAAATTCATCTCCACTGTGAAACTGCCATTTTTTGTTACATTCTAGACAGGTTCAAAGTAACTTTTACCAATTTTATACCGAGGTCAATTGAGAAATCTGCTTTGTTCTATTCCAAGAATGGTACA
>Ga0208741_10001074_pt1 | contig 11509 bp, 7 predicted proteins | sample CryBogCBE03Jun09_FD_184576 | JGI IMG/M metagenome (GOLD analysis project Ga0208741, IMG submission 184576) | Freshwater microbial communities from Crystal Bog, Wisconsin, USA - CBE03Jun09 (SPAdes) | ecosystem: Environmental > Aquatic > Freshwater > Lake | place: Crystal Bog, Wisconsin, USA...
ATCTTCAAATAGTTTTAATTTATCAACAGATAGATTTTTTTGAAGAAATTGAATTAATCTTTTATCTTTTATGTATCTACCTTCTTGAAGTGCTGAACCAGTTCCAACATTTGATGCTGAACGAACGCCTAATTTTTTTCTATTTGTAACTAAGAACTTAAATAGACTTTGTAAATCATTATTTAAAGCACTATCAACTGAATTACTATTAACAGGACTGTCTTTACCTTGTGTTTGTTGTGTTGGCTGGCCTTCTGGATTTTCAGGCATTTCTGGTTGATTACCGCCTATTGAACCAATTGATTGGTATAAATCATTTAAAGTTTTAGCCCTTGATTGTTTTAACCCTTTCATTCTAATTAATTTAGTTAAACCACCAGTAACTATACCAGTTATACCAATTGGACCTAATATAATACCAAGAGTATTTAAAATCATTGATAAATTATTAGAGTTAAGACTATCTATTCGTTTTGATTGGAAGTTTTGACCAGCATTCTTACCTTGAAGTTTAGACCTAACATCTTTTGCATTTGGTGCGGATGATTGTCCACTTGGTGTTGATGATTGCCCACCAGTTGTTTGTTGGTTGGTATTAGAACTACCGTTTGGTTGACTATTAGGAATATCTTCAAAATCAACATATTCACCATTATTACCACTATTACGAGTATTTTTATTAGTACCTTGACCACTAACGTTAACTTTAGTTTTACCATTTTGTAATTCACCGCCAGATGATTGACCATTACTTGGTTGTGAAGCATTTTTAGCGTTACCAACCCTTGTGTCATTTGGATTTAACTCTATTGGTTTAGAAATATTCTCAGGTTCACCCTTAGATGTATCTCTTGGGTCCAACTCTATCGGTTGTGAAATATCTTCTGGATTACCTTTTTTTTGTCCAGAAGTATCGTTTGGATTTAATTCTATTGGTTGTGAAATATCTTCAGGTTCCCCCTTTTTATAACCCTTAGGATATTCCACATGAACTTCTTTTAATCCCCAAGTTTCATCAATCATAGATTCCTCATCTTCGGTTAAATCTAATGTATTTCCTTCAATTTCATCAACTACAGAATATGCCGCTGTTAAATCAACATCAAGAAACTTTCTAACATATTCCCTTAAATCATCAATAATATCATTAGCTACCTTTTCTGGTAAATATGTTTTATCTTTAGGGTCTTTCTTCGTTGCTTCAACGATTGAATCATAAACAGCAGCAATTTCCATAACAGTAGTTAAGAAATCAGACCCTTTTTTATTATTTGGAAATTCTGGATTTTTAGCCTTAATATCGTCATTAAGTTTTTTAATGACCTCATTACCCTTCTTATCTATTATTGCTTGAATTTTAGCCTGATATTCAGCGTCAACGCCACTTTTACCGAAGACTTTACCATCAGCTTTATAACGACCTAATTTAGATAGTGCATACTTTACATTTTCCCATGCACCTTCCGAAATAAGCATATTATATTGTTCGGTAGTTAAAATAACTTTTTTACTCATCTTTTTTATTATAAATATCACTTTAAAATAAAAAAACCCCTATAAAGGGGTCTTTTTATTTATTTTGTAGTTATTAAACGTTAGCAAATGAAGCACCGTTATTCATTACAGTAAATTGAATTTGGATAAATTCTAATGCTGTAGTTGGTTTAAGGTAAATTACACCAGTTAATTGATTGTTATCAATATCTTCTGGACTATTATTTACAACAACTCTAAAGTCAGTTAAACCTCTTTCAGTTCTGATATTATCAAGAATTGGGTTAACAAGTGATAAGAATTGATTTCTAACGATTGAATCATTTTGTTCAAATAATAATCTGATAGATACAGCTGAAATAAGTTTTCTAGCTTGTAATAAAAGTCTTCTAATATTAATTCTATTAAGATAGGTATCAGCAACCTGAAGTGTTTTATTACCCCATATATTAACACCACTTGATGTAAATGTAGCAATAGGGTTTATTCTATTTTCATAAAGTGTATCTCTATCACTTTGAGTTAATTTAACCCTAGCTTTAATACAGTTTATAGAACCTCTATTAACACCTGCAATAGCGTACCATGGGAATGCAATGTTATCTGTTAATGCAGCATTAGTTACAACATCCCTTGTAGGTGGTACGTAAATATATGCGTTATTTTCAGTATCTAATATTTGAACCCATGGCCAATATGTTGCAGTATAATTACTATCAAAATTGCCATCTAATTCGTCAATAACATCTGATATTGCATAAGGGGTACCAGTTGAATCAGCATCTGGAGTTGTTACAATATATAAAGAATCAGCTCTATCGTTTTCAATCATTTCGATTGTTGAGTTTACTAATTCTTGGTTATCGAATGTATCAATACCTGGTGTTGCAAATAAATTAATATTTACCGCTTCAGGATTTTTAAACGTCCAAATAGCATCTTGGTAAGCGTAATAGTCAGATGTATTACCTATACTTCCATCTTGAAGAGGATAGCTAGAGAAAGCACCATATATTAAACCTGTTTTACCGTTAATACCATTTACAGCGTATGAGTCTAAATTAGACCTTCTAGTTCTGTAAATATCCCAACCATCAAAACCACCGTAAGGTACTAATGTAAATTTACGTGTATATAATTGAGCGTATTGTGTACCTACAACACCAGCTTCACTTTGGAATGGTGCAATACCAGTAACAAAGTTAAATATTGGTTGATATGTGGCACCAGAAGCACCATTTAAGTATTCTGTTATATCATCAATTGTAACCGCACTAGCGTTAACATCCATGTGATAACCAGCTGTTAAACCAGTCCATTGGCTGTAAGATAAACCTTGTGGTGGTACACCTTTATAACTAAAGAAATCACTATCAATACCAACTGTATCGGAAACACCCAAGTAATATTTACGTGGATTATCGTAAGTACCATATGCGTTTTTAAACATAAAGTCAGGTGTCTGTACACTTGTATTACCACTAATTTGGTAATTTCTTACTGGATAACCAACAAAACCTGCTGGGAATGAATCACTAGTATCTGAATTATCATCAAGTTCAACTAATACGTAAGAAGACTTAGATGAATAAGTTCCATCAAGAGTACCTATTAATTTACCAATATACTTATTTGATGTTGGGTCCATAGTACAACGACTAAATGTTTCTAAGATTTGTGGTCTAGCATCAGTATCGTTGAAACTTCTAATTTGAACATCAAATTCTAAAGTATCTGGTTTAATATTAGCTATTGATATTTTGATTTGACTATTAGCGGCATTACCGTCAGAAATTGTCCAGAATCTAAATAATCTTAATACTTTATTACCTTTAACTTCGGATACAATATATGGGGTAACCGCTGGTTGATATTGTTGTAAGTAATTATTGAAAGATGTACCATATTGTACAAGACTTGGGTTAATACCTAATATCTTGCCATTATTATTATCATCAGTAAATAAATTACCGTAAAATTCCTCAACAAATATAGCTGTTTTCTTATCGAAAGCTGCTTTACCTAAAGCTCTTGGAACATAATTTTTTTGTGTATCGTCAAAAGTAAGTAAATAACTAAATGTACCTTGTGTTGTTGAATTACCAGTTATTGAGAACGTTCCTAAAGGATTAATTGTTGCGCCTGTAACAGTTGAACCCATACCAAGATTTGTTGTCCCAGTAATTTGGAATGCTGGTAATTGTGTTGATGTTGGTACTGTCGCCCTAGAACGTACTAAAGCTATTACTTTATTTTCAACATCTGAATAACCTGTACCGCTATAAGTATAACTAACATTACTTGTTGTACCTGTTACATTATTTAAATTATATCCTGTAACATATGTTGTTGAACCTGTAGTTGAACCAGTAACATAAACACCAGTTGTACCTGTTTGTGTTGTAGTTGTTGTAAATGAACCACCAGTATAATTGTTACCTACAAATACTGGAGCAACAGTTGTTGTTGTACTAGCAGTTGTACCAAGTACATATGCAAAAGCATTTAAACCGTTAGGTGCATTAACTTTGTAGAAGTTAATTAAGCTATCGTTAGAACTAATATTTTGTATTGTTGCACTTGTACCAGTTGTTGCAGTATATGTAAATACGTAATTTGTTCCAGTATAGGCACTTACTGAAGATGATACAACGACATTTGGTGTTGTACCAGTATTAGTAACTGTCATAGCAATATTACCGCCATTAAATACTAATCCAGTTTTTGTTTGTGGAACATTAATATTAATAGTTGTACCAGTATTTACAGTACCAAGTGTAGCAAAACTAGTTGGACTTACAGCAAAGTAGGCGTTAATAACTGGGTCAGTAGTTGTAATACTATATACTGTACCACCTGTAGATGCTGAGTATGTAGCAGTTGTATTACTTGAATATGTTGTTGCGGTTGTTGCTGGATTTAAGGCAGCACTTAAAGTGATACCCCACGCTTGACCAGCATGGTATCCTGAATAACCTAATACCCTTGTAACGAATAATTGATTTGATTGAGATAAATAAGATTTTGCGATGTATGGTAATTCATACAAAGGAGCACCATTACCATCTGGTCCGTTAACTAACGTGTTGTTTAAACCACCGAAAAATGATTGAAATTCACTGTAGTTACTAACGAATATTGGTTGAAATGCTGGACCCTGTGTTGTTTCACCAACTAACCCTAACGAAGTAACACCTACTTGACGAGTTACATAAGTTAAGTCTAATTCTGAAGTGAAGACACCTGGACTAACGAATACTTGATTTGCCATATTGTATTTTTTTTGTTTTTTATTATTGTTTTGTTTATAATAAATATTCAAAAAAAAAGGAAAATTAAGTTATTCTGATAAATGTTCAAAATATCTTTAATTCAAGGCTATTTTTCAAGCTTGCTCAACTGTAATATTAGTAGTTCTTAGTTAATTATCCAATAATCAAATGTACTATTATCGCCAGTTTGTATTGATGCGGTTCCAGCAGATAAACTAACTATTTGCATATAGTTAGTTGTTGTACCACTTCTCGTTGGTATACCAAGATTACCAGACGGTCCAGTTATGGTTAAAAATACTTTCGAACTTGATGTTATACAAGTATTAGTCAAAGTAACAATTCCTGATGTAAATTTAGCTGAACCAACAGATGCACTAGTACCAGTAATACCTGAAGTAACTATTAATTTACCATCAAGTGTTGCATTACCATTAGCATTTACACTAAATTTAGTTGCACCATTTATATAATAAGGTTTATTATTAACATTATATGCTGTACTAGCAATAGGATAATAACCAGTTCTACCAGTAAAGTTTGGTGTAAAACTAAATGACCCCCCTGTTGATGCAGTAATGGTATAAACACCACTATCAGCTGTAAAAGTACCACTAAAATCTGGTGCAAAGACTGATTGATAATTGTTTACTGTTGAAGAACCAACAAAACCATTTGGGGTACCAGCAGATAAAATTACATTTATTAATGTACTTCCAGTAGTACCACTAAAATTTTGATTTATTTCTAGTTGACCATTAGATGTAATTCCAGTTATTATATAACTTCCATATTGTCCAACATTTAATGTATCTCCAATATTGAACGTGTTTTGAAAGGAAGTAAGATTACCAATTACTATAGATGAACCACTAAATAATGTTACATCACCACTACCTGTTAAAGATTGGGTTAAATTAAATCTATTACTAATAAGACCATTTATACTACCATCGGTTTGTATATTAAATCTTTCAACCGCATTAAGAGTTGAATTAGTATTATTAGAATTACTTGCGGACCCTACATAAAATGATAATTTATCTATTGTTGGATTTCCATTATTATAAACGTTTCCAACTTGTAAAAAACCAACATTTGGTACAGTACCCTCAGCACCATTCCACGCCAATCCTTTAAGTATTAACCTACCACTAACTAATGTATTACCGATACCAGAATTAATATTTGCCATATTATTTGTGTTTAAACGTGTTAATACAATATCAGTATTGGTGGTTGGACTTCCATAAATTGTAATACCATTAGTTGAAGCGATTAAACCATCAATAACACTAAAATTTGTTGAGGCGTTGAACGTTGTTGCTGAACCTACACTATATAATTGATTGGGTGATGTACCTGTAAGTGATACATCAGTTAAATTTGTAAAAGCACCAGCATTACAATATTGTGTTTGACCACTATTAATCGTTCTATAAACCCTATATGTAGCCGCACCTATTACGTTACCCCAATTTAAACTTACACTACCATTTGTTACACCACTTGGAATTATAATACTCACACTACTAGGATTTGTATATTTTCCTTGAATATCACCAGCAACTATTTGATAAACATATGTTCCACCACTTAACGAACCAGAAGTACCACTTGTTACTGTTAAACCAGTTGGTGCTGATAATTGTCCAAGATATAATCCTGTATTGCCTCTAATACTACCATTAACCTCTAAGTTATATATACTTTGTGATATTGAGTTACCAATATTTAATGATTTATTAGTATTATCATACCAAACAGATGAATCGTCATTAAAAGAAATATTTCCACCAGAAAAGGTTAAACTATTATTTGATAGGTTAACAATTCTATTTCCGCTTAAATTACCATTACTAGTATATATTGTATTAACACCTAAATATGTAGCACCGCTTATGATATTACCACTTAAACCATTAATAAAAATTGTTGTACCACTAACTGTTCCACCAGTAAATACATTTTTATCTAACCCCAATTTAACCCAATTATTTATATTTGTTTGACCACTACCGTTATAATAATAAACGCCATTATTGTTATTATTTGAATCACCATAAACTGACACTATCATTCCAGCATATGTTGAACCAAATACTGTAGAACCTGTTAAATCCGAGTAATTAGATACCCATAACCTAGCATCTAAAGGACCTGCCTTTGCTACTTCATAATTTTGTGAAAACGGCGTATCACCTAAAATTCTTGACATATATCTTATTTATATTAATTAAAAGTTATTTGTATTGGTAAACTACCACGTCTTCCACCGCTACTTGTTATATGTGTATACACATTATATGGAATACCATTAACTGTAGTTGTACTACCAGACCAAGCGGTTGTTTCTATAATTGCTGGGTTAAAATTACCACCAGCATTTTGATGATAAAAATTAACATTTGTTGATAAAGCATTTGGAACCCATATTTTTTGTTCACCGAGAGGAACACTATCAGTTCCTTCATTAGCAAATGTATATATAACGGTTTGGGGTTTGGTTATCATTGAAATTAAAGCTTGTTTATCTGTATTAACTAAAGTATTTGTTATTGTATTAGCTGAATTTATTGTTGCGTAAATTGGATAAACGCCTTCAATAGATATATAATTTGATGTTATGGTTCCAGCTGATACACTTAAATTAGGGTATTGATTATTATGATTATCTAAAGGTATTGGGCCAGCATTAAAGGTAACAATTGAAAAGAATCTGTTGTTGCCAGTGTTAGCGGTAAATAACGGTGAATATGTATTAACAGCTGTATTATATGTTGACGTATTTTGACCAGAAAATGAATAATTAGTGGCTGAACCAGCGGCATTTGGTTGTGTGACGCTACCATTAATTGTTATTGAACCTGCATTATAATTACCCGTTAATGCTATACGATACCTAGTCACACCAGTTGTAATCTCAATTAAGTTTTGTGTGTAAATTAATGGTGAGATATACTGTGTTGCAGTTGTTGATGGTGTACTAATTGTATACCCAAGTGAATAACTAGGTTGATTAACAACTGGCGTTATTACTGGAAATAACATAGTATTTAATAAACTAATTAAAGTTGTACCAGATATTGCAGATAATGGGGTTCCAGCCGCCAATCCACCAATTGAATAACTAGTTGATAAATTAGAAGATAGACCAGAATTATAAACAACATTTTCACTTAATTGAGGTATAACTACTGGTGAACTATTACCACTTAAAATAAGTGTATCCGTACTAAACGTACCACCAGTAATTGATGCCGCACTAGTACCACTTTGGAATATTTGCCAATCGCTTATAGTACTTGTCCATGGTGATGGTAATAAAGAATAATATGTTGTTGTTGAACCCGTTGTTACACCGACAATCATACCAGTCCTTCGTCTCGGTGTAGGTATAGCGTTTAACTCACTAATTGATGTCACATTACGTAACCCATCAATACCATAAATCGGGTCAATTACTGCATATTGGTCAGTACTATCCGTTGGTGATATAAAACCTGTAACCTCAACTCCGCCTATTATTTGTGACATTCTTTATTAAGTTTAATTATGAACATAACCATATGCTTTGTGAACCAGCAAATGGGTTTGTTGTTTTATAAATATTATATGTTACAGAAACTCCATAAGTATTATTAAAAGTCACTGTTCCAATGTTTGAATATGGTATATTATTACCAAAACAACCACTGGTTGAATTAACCAAATTTGATGGTTGACCAAGTGTTGTAGGTATAATTAAATAACCATATTGCGGTCCGCTAGTTGCACCTAATGTCACATATGAATTAGTAACCGATGTTACTAAATTTGATGTGAAACCAGTAATGTCAGATTGACTAACTGTTGAATTAACGGATTTACCATAATACCATCTAATACTCCAAGATAATGATGTTGAACTATTAAATGTTTGGCTCTTACTATTTGTTCCAGAAATATTCCAACTCAAAGAACCAACAGTATTTAATACTAGTGGTGAACTAAAATTAACTGGTGCATAATATCCATTATTTGGTAAACTAGTAACACCACTAAAATTAGCACCACTAATTGTTATAGTGTTTGCTGATACATTACTTGAATTACTAGTTGACCATTGAAAATTCTGACCATCAGGTATTACCCTACCAATTTCAAGTTGACCATATGGATTACTTAAACTAAAGGAAGTAAAAGATGGGTTTTGATATGGATATAGTAATTTATCCCACATTTGTTGCATTGTTTGAGCTGAAAATGTTGAACCAGCCGTAATACCACCAATTGTTGTTGTTGTTGGCGTTAGATTCGTATATAAATCTTGATTAGTAAATCCAGTAACCGTTACTGTATTACCGCTAGAGTCATTCAAAGATAAAGTTCCACCAGAATATGTACCACCAGTTAATATTACGGAGTTTCCACCTGAAAAACCTGTTAACGGTACTGATAATATATCACCGTTTAAACGATTTAATGTAAGTGTATTCCCCGATAAAGATATTGAATTAATATCTTGCCCTCTAAGAAATACGAAGTTATTATCATTCTCATTTAATGATAATACACTTAGTTTAGCTGTATCTCCATTATATGGGCTTTGTACAATTCTTAAAATTAAACCGTTTGACATATTTTATTTCCCTTTGTTTTTATTATCTTCAACTATATTTAAAACTCTATTGATTGTTGGTATAACCTCAAATTCGTCTTCATTTAATAAATATCCTAATAATGTCATTTCGAATAATTGAATATAAAATCGCCTATTCTCAAAATCATCAATATTACTTTCATCGCTAATATTTCCTAGTGTTATCGGCATCGGATGACCTTTAACACCAATATACGCTTGTCTTGATTGAAACGTTGATTGAACCTTGGCATGGTAAACATTTACATCATTCATTCTTTCAGTGAATAATCGCACTTCATACACAATATTTACGGATGTTGGCTGCGGAACTTTATATAAATCAATTCCTTTTCTAACACCATCGAAAGTAGGTACTTTGATGTAGGTGTAGGTTCTACGGCCTGGTATATTCCACAATCCAGCTTGATTTTCACCTACTTGAATATCTGGTTTTCTAACAATTGTAATAAATGGTAATTTTATATCTTTATATTGGTCGGTAAATTCCCAAGTTTTAGTATATTCGGTCCATCTTTGAATCGTTAAAAATAATACTGGTACTTTTTTTCCATCTAACGTTATTTCTAAATTAGATTCAACGAATTTAATAAAGCTTTCATCCATATCTTCAATACCAACACCCTTTGGTAGATATGTACCTTTATCTTTAATTGCAGCTAAGAGTTCTTCTCTTTCAGCAACACCAATTTTACTTGGATTTATATTGATATTTGTTCTAAAATTTTTAGGTACTGCCATTGTTATATAATTTTATATTTCCATCTATAACCACCAGCAGTTTTTCTTCTACCACTTAATACTGAAGCTATATGACTATAATTTTTTTTAACTGAATGATAAGAAGGCCAAATTTTAATTAACTTTCCCTCTAAATCATATTGTTCAATTTCTTTTTTCTCTTGTTTTTTATGTAATAATTTAATTTTTAATACATCCTCATTAGTCAACTCGTTACCAATTCTTCGCCATATATAATTTCCAGCGGTATTATTTTTATTATAAATTACTTTATCAATAGTTTTTATACCTGTTATTCTAACAGCTTCCTCCAAATGGTTCCATTCTTTTACTAAATTACCATCTAAATCATATTGTAAAATTTTACCTTTAATTGTTGAATTTCTAAAAATATTATAATTTTTTGGTATTTTACCCTTTTTTATATTGGACATTTTAATTCTTGTTACTAATGAAGTAATTCTCCCATATTGACCTTCACCACCATCAGTCATATTTTTTAAATTGAAACCCCAGACTCTAAATTGATTTATCCAGTATTTTTCCCAAAATTTCCAATTATCAACTTCAACTTCATCAAGAATTTCAATAATTGGTCTTTCATTTTTTACTAATAATGATTTAATCCAAGCATCTCTTTTACTTAATTTAGTTTTTGTTTTAGCGTCAAATATATGCCTATAATATCTCTTCTTTATGTCTTTTGTTTTACCGATGTATTTTATCCCATTAGAATCTGATAGTGTATAAATTATAACTTTTTTCATATTAATAAATATGTTTAAACTGAGCGAAATTCTGTTTCACTTACAGGTGCGCAAATAACTGTTCTAAATGCACCCTTATAACCCATTATTGTGTGTTTATTATCGAAATTTTTTCTACCGTCATTAACAACACTATAATAACGGACGTTTGTTTCATCTACAGCGTAACCAATGTAATCCCCAAAGTTAATATCAATACTAAGTTCATTTAATTGGGCTTGGTAAATACTAAATGTGAATTGACCATCTTGTAAATATCTGAGTGTACCGTTAGAATTGTATGTTTTATTTTCTGGCTCTGATAAAATCGGCATTACTTTTAATTCGATTGGGGCAAAAAACTTAATACCGTCTTTTGACGCTTCACCATAGATTTTATCATATTCAGTCATTTCACGGTCAACCCTATACAAAATTATTGTAAAATTTCCATCCCCTTCAATAGCTTCACGACCCATACTAATTTCTAGGTCAAAATCCTCACCAGAAAAGAATTTATTTATTCTTGTTATTGGTATAATAGGTTTTTTATCACTCATAAAAATCTTTTTTTATAAATAGATAAGAATGTGGAAATATGCTTGCCTTTATCA
>Ga0208741_10001077_pt1 | contig 11474 bp, 30 predicted proteins | sample CryBogCBE03Jun09_FD_184576 | JGI IMG/M metagenome (GOLD analysis project Ga0208741, IMG submission 184576) | Freshwater microbial communities from Crystal Bog, Wisconsin, USA - CBE03Jun09 (SPAdes) | ecosystem: Environmental > Aquatic > Freshwater > Lake | place: Crystal Bog, Wisconsin, USA...
ATCCGTAACGATCAAACCAGCAAAACCCCAAAAGTTTGTTTTTAATTCCAACAGGAATTTCTTCTATTCCATCAGTATCTTTATCTAGTCTTCTAGTCCTGATACCCATCTCAGGCGATACATCCCTAGCAACCGCCAGAAATTCCTTAGATCTATCAAATAGTTGTACTGTACTGGCAACAGTAACATTCTTTCTGAAAATGTATCTTTCCGTAGTCAATAAATCCTCTACTTCATCTCCAAATATATTGTCTGCCATATTAACAATATCTTCTACGTCATGTAGGGGATGTGCCAAGCTCCATTCAATTTCCATATCTACCTCCTGTTTATTTAGTATACCAAATGTAATAAACCTATGTTATAAACGACAGTTAATTCTTTACTTCAAGTTTATATGATAAAACATACTGACGAAGAGATTCTCGAAGCATTTCAAAAACATGGAAGTGCTAAAGCAGTCGCAAGGTTCTTGAAAATAGATTTAAGAAATCTAGTCAGAAGAAAACAAAGAATGGAAGAAAAGGGGTTTGTAATCCCAACTGGTCATGTGGATTATCATAAGATAGAGAGAAAGATAGACCTTGGCATACTTAACGGATCAGTCGTAGTATTCTCAGATGCTCATTTCTGGCCTGGCATCCGCACTACTGCATTTAAAGGTTTACTATGGGCAATATCTACATTAGCACCCAAAGCAGTTATAGCTAACGGGGATGTATTTGATGGATCAAGTTGTAGCACTCATAAATCAATTATGTGGGGGTCAGGCAGAGAACCTTCAGTTGTAGAAGAATTAAAAGCCTGTTCTGCATCAATGGGTGAAATAGAAGAAGTTGCTAAAGCCGTAAGACATAACGTACATTTGTATTGGAGCTTTGGTAATCATGATGCTAGGTTTTCTACCTATTTGTCGTCCCATGCTCCAATGTATGAAAAGGTTGCTGGATTTAATCTAAAAGATCATTTCCCATCTTGGAAACCCTGTTGGTCAGTATGGTTAAATGAGTCTGTAATCGTCAAACACAGAAACAAAGGGGGAATACACGCTACCCACAATAATACGGCAACAAGCGGTGTTAGCATGGTTACAGGGCATCTACACTCACTTAAGGTAACACCTTATACAGACTATAACGGAATCAGGTACGGAGTCGATACAGGCACTTTAGCAGACATCTACGGACCACAGTTTGATTATGTTGAACAAAACCCTGTCAACTGGAGATCAGGGTTTGCCATACTTACCTTTAAAAATGGTGTCATGTTAATGCCCGAACTGGCTATGGTTCACACAAAAGACACCATCCAGTTCCGAGGTGAAGTTATTAATGTAAAGCAGTACTAGACACTAAGTAACACATTAAGTAACCTAATGGAGACTAATCCCCACTAGGTTAACTTAATTATTCTTCGTAATAGCAAATGTCATCAGAAGTCTGTTCATCAGCTTCATCATACTCACACTCAACCCAGTCATCTGACTCTTCGTCAAACCAGTACTCTACCCCATCCTCATCCACACAATACCATACACCCTCATCTTCATCAAAGTAAAGACCCTCTTCATCATAACAAGACTCTACTTCTCTAACAGTAATAGTAAATACCAACATATCCCATCTCCGTATTAGTCTGGCAATATCGCCAATCCAAAGTATCTCCCATCTTTGTGACAATTACTAGTACTTAACCATAAACCTTCAGGTTAAAAATTTCTATACACAAATTAACCTATACGTTTCTATAGTTAGTTAACCTAAACTTTACTAAATAAATTTGGGAATGGGGGAGTGGGCCCCCCCCTCTCTTTAGTAGATTCCTTCCTACCCCCCCCTCACTGTTCTTGGCTGGGGAAGGGATTGGTTAACCTGGGGGAGGGCGTCTATGACTTAGAGTAATTGTGATTAGTGTAATTGGGTTTACTAATGGAACTGATCGGACAATGTAATGTCTATCTCTACCTATGGATAGAGCATACTGATGTTCTAGGGTTTTCTATTGTTTCGACTATATAAGTGTCATCAATAGCTCATAAAGGGTTTATATGCGCGATTAGCGCACACCCATTTATTGCTCATTGATTTGATTGATTATTGGATATCTATAGTTTATCTATTGTTTATCTTTATATAGTGTTTTATCTAACACTTATTCTTCTATTAACTACTATGATGTTAGATAGGGTTTATCTATCAAGGTTTAAGGTTTAATAAATATATATATGCTTATATTAGGGTTTGTACTAGTTAACCTTTTATGCTTGAGACGTTATATTACCTATATAGCTATTTTGCTATTTAACTATTTAAGGGTTTATTTATGTTTAAAGATTATTTATTAGTTATTGTTATTGGGTTAACTCTTGCTTATGTGTTATTTATTCAGTTAAGTAAATAAGGAGATTAGATTATGATTAAATTATCAAAAACAAGTAAATTAGACGGGATTAGATCCTGGTCTTTAGAAGCTTTAGACACTTGTCCAGGTTCTATTGAGAATGGTGAGTTAGTAGATGCATGCAAGGGATGCTATGCAACTACAGGAAATTATAGGTTTAGTAATGTTAAAGCTCCTAGATTAGAGAATAAAGAAGATTGGAAGAGATTAGATTGGGTTGATGATATGGTTAAAGCTTTAGATTCTGATCGCTATTTTAGATGGTTAGATTCTGGCGATCTTTACTCTTTAGCGTTAGCAGAGAAGGTTTTAGATGTAATGAAGCGCACACCATGGGTTAAACACTGGTTACCTACAAGAATGTATAAATTTCCTAAATTTAGATTAGTATTTACTCAAATGATGAAATTAGATAATGTTGCAGTTAGATTCTCAAGCGATTCCATAAATGGTAAATTTATACCTGGTTTACATGGTTCTACAATTATTCCTTCTCCTGATCAAATAAAAGAAGGAAAACTGTGCGAAGCATATGCACACGAAGGCAAATGTAATGGATGCAGAGCCTGTTATGATAAAAATGTATCTTTGATTAATTACCCCGCACATGGTAAGAAAATGCATAAGATGATTATGTTAAAAAAGGTCGCATAATGATTAAAAATGAATTAATAAGTATTATTTATGATTATTTTAATAGTGATCTTGAAAGCATACAAGGAGAAAGCCCTAGTATGGAAGATCTAGAACAATTAAAAGAGTCACAATTGTGGGCTATAGCTATCGATTTGGAACTACTAGGAGATGAATTACCATGACTGAATTAAAAATTGGATCTATCGGTGTAAATAAAAATTATGATGATGCAAAGTTGTCTGTAGTTACTAAAATTTTAAATAATATTGTTTTCTACCATTACATAGAAAACCCGTTTTATATTTTCTCTTGTGAGGACGTAGATTATTGGGTTTTAATGTAATTTTTTAAGGGTTCAACTATTTGGGGCTTATGCCCCAATTATTTTAACTATCATGTAAGTGAGCACTCACTTCAATTACATTAAATTCTAGGGCTTTTGAGGCGTTATTTTTAAAGTACTAGGGTAGTATTGGGTTAACTATTTTGAGAGCTTGTAGGCCGTTTTAATAGGTTTTAAAGCACTATTTTTTAGGGCATTTGGATAGATTGATTTTATTAAGTTAGTGAGTGTTCACTTACATTTTAGCGAAGTGAGTGCTCACTTTTATGTAAGTAAGTGCTCACTTTCATTGATAAAAAAACAGAAAAATGAGGTATTTTGCCATTTAGACCCCCCCCGTTGAAATTGAAGGGGGGTATCAATTTTTTACACTACCTCTAAATATTTAAGTACCTTTTCTGCTGCATCCCGTTTCCAAGGCTTTTGCAATGGATCTTCATATATTTTCTTCCATTCATAAACCTGGTAAGGCCACCTGTTATCAAAATGAGCATTCTTTTCTACCTTAGATCCTTTGCCTTGATCCAACCAACTGTGGCATCTAGCACAAGCCCATATTGAATAACAATCCTCTGCCTTCAGTCCCCTGCCTTTTCCGTGGGTTAGTTGATTTGAGTGTGCTGCAACTGTTGTTTCTGATTCACCTAGACAGTTATCTAGGGCTTGGAGTACACAGGGTTGGTTTTCTGCGAGTTTGAGTAAGTCTGGGTCTCTGTACATGAACTAATTCCTAATTGAATCTCTTCTGATCTTATTTGTCTATCTATATAGTTTCTTAACCATTGTGAACCTCCCATGTCATTTACAAATTCTTTTTGTTTGTTAGTGAGTCTAATAGTTAATGTTGATTGTTTAGTTATTTCGGATTTAGGTCTTGGCATATCAAAGTCCTGCCTTCATCTCTGCACGTTTACTATACTCTTGTACTTTCCACACTTCTATCCTAGCCTTTGCAGCATCCAGCATCATCTTTAAATACTCTTCTTCAATAGTGTATTTCTTTATTTCTTCTATCTTTTCAATGTATGTATCATGGCTGAGTGCGTAGGCTTCCTTTGAGGCTACGCTTCCCGACTCTTCGTTCATTAAAATTGCTTTTACTGTCTTCAGTAGGTGCTCCGACTCGATTCTGCTCCCCTTGGCTATCGAGTATTGATTCGCATGATCCATTATGTAAGCTATTGCTTTGTGTGGGTCTATTGTTTGTATTGTTTCGTCCAAAGATGCTCTCCCAGTTCTTTTCAAATGTTTCTAAATCAACTTCACTTGGTCTACGACCAGATCCTTTGCTCATTATTTCTCCAAGAATGTTTTAGTTAATTGAATAAAGTTAACCAATCTTCTAGGATCTCTAGAATCCATCGACTCTAACAACCCTTTCAGTAACTCTTTCGAGGTTATAAGATCGTTTGATAGGTTTCTTAGGTGTTGCTCGAAATCCGTCTGGCTCACCTTGATACTTTTGTTTCCTGTTACTGATTTTGATATCAGGTCTGCATGAATGCTCATAAGTCTCTCCTAGTTCATTAAACAATGTTGAACAGGTTGAACACCTGTAAAACTTCCTACTTCCATTTCTAATCGTTTCTATCATAAGTGCATATCCAAATATTTTTGAATTGCTTGTTGGGGTCTCACTTCTTGCGTAATCTCATATAGTAATCTTTTCTGCAAAGGGTTAAGGGTTATATACACTCTTCGTAAATCATCCTTTGGAGGTCTGCCTGAGCCAGGACGTCTACCTCCTTTTGCTAATTTATGACCCTTTTCAAAGCGCATTTTTCTCTTTTAATTTAGCTTCAATGGCATTAGCAAAATCAAATACACCATTGGTTATATTTTTTCCAATACCAGGCTCAACATCAAAAACTGCAAACCATTCGACTGATATTTCTTCATGTGTCAAACCTATCCATTCAGGCTTAACATATTTTTCAGCGCACGCAAGGCAATACAACGCATAACCACCACCAACCCCACATTCATCGCACCCTTGTGGTGTTGTATATAAAGGCAATGGCTCAACATCAACTTTAATTGGTGCAATAACTGTTGTTGGCTTTGCCCAGTAAAAACCGCCTTTTTGCGGATCAAAATAAGCAACAGGCTCGTCTTTAGTCATTCTTGTCCCCTTGCTTTTATTATTTCATCTGCCATAGCGTAAGCGCTATTCGTTTGTTCATAATGGGATTTCCATTTGTTTTTCAATGATTTTCCAAATATTCCAGCGATACAGTAACTCGATGTCGTCAATATGTGCTTGAGCCTGTTTTTGTGTAGGGAACACGGAATGAATCCGGTCATTACAGATCAAAATATAAACTTTCATTTTATTCTCTGGTTTAGGAAAATCAATAGGGTTATTGGTATTTGAAATTCGTTTGTTCATTACTTCTTTAGTCATTCTTGTCCCCTTTCTCTAATAGCATTAGCAATTCCATATTCATTTTTATATAGTCCAACTTCTTCTGCCAACTTTGCACATTCCTCACGTTCTTTTTCTGCTATCAGGTTGGCAAAGGTTTTGAGGTAAGGCGTTAGTTCGTGGTCTTCTTGACTCGATGGGCTATACGCTTCATCTTCCCTAACAAAAAATCCAGCCTGTCTAGCCAATTCAATAGTTTCATCTTGTGTCATTTTTGGCCCCTTTAAGATCTTTGCAAACAACTTTAACTCCAAAACATAAAAGAAAGGCAAACCAATAATGTTCATTCACCACAAGAAAAACAATAGCGACAATCAATGCTAAATTTACAATTAATTGGAACCAATATTCATTCATTCTTGTCCCCTTGCTCTGATGGCGTTTGAATCGCTTGTCAATGAATATGAATCATGTAATTGCCGAAGTACAGCGCAAAACTTCTCACGCTCTTTTTCTGCTATTAGTTTGGCAAATTTAATTATTGAATCATCAGAAGCAAGATACAAATCTGCTTTTTCAGCTAATGCAAATATTTCTTCTTTAGTCATACAACCTCTACTCTAAATCTTCTTGTACAGTAACTTCTATATAACCTAGTTTACTATACTTTTTACACATAGTTAACCGAATTATTTGATTGTCGTCTAAATACACCACCTCATTCATTGCATCTAGTATTGCTTTAGCAAGATTATCAACGTCAGGTTTCTTTGTATGCTTTACAGATCCATTTAAATAGCCTTCTATGAGCTTTTTAGGGGTACTCTTGGGTATTGGCATACCAAACTCTAAATTTACTCTTACAGGGCTTTCTAAAGGCTCAGAGCTACCCATTGCTAGAACTGCATGATCTTTGATTATTTCTTCGTAAACCCTGGTTTTAGTAGGAGTGTATGTAGATACAAAGTTACCACGCTTGGCATACCTTGGTCTACCCTTTGCAACAGGGTTTATATCAACTCTAAAGTGAACAATGAAAGTCATTAAAAACACCTTCTATTTGAAACTTAAAATCTTCTAATCTTTTGTAATACTGTTTGTCAAATTCAACATCAATAGCATCTTGCATTTCTAGGATATCAATTGCTTTCTCTATTAACTTCCATTTATGTGTACTGCTCTCACTCAGGTGATCTCTTAATGTTTTGATTGCTATTTGCTTGTTCATCTTTTAATCTTTCAATTTTTAGTTTAACTCTTTCACCCATTCCAGCAAATAGTTTACTTTCTTTTTGTTTCTGACTCACGGCAAATCTAATGTATTCAATCCACCCTGGTTTAATAGCTAATTCTGCGTATTTCCATTCCAACTTTTCCATCTCTTCCTCAAATATCATCTTTGATCCTCAATGCTTCTTTAGCAAATGTTAAACAAATAGGTCTTACTTGGATTCCTTGCTCTACCTTCTTTAATATATCTCTAGCCCATTGTTTACCATCATAGAATGTTTGTTCTTTTGATTCTTTGTAAATAGGTGAGCACATCTTTGCAAAGGTCTTAGCATCAGGTAATTCACCTTTTAAATTATTTAATCCAAACTTTATAAAATCTAATCTATCTTTAAATGTAGATAACTCTACTCTCCACTCTTCTTTATTTAATTTTTTAGTATCAAACCCTTTCTCTTCAAATCTAATAAACAACCTTTCTATAACTCTTAAATCCATATATAAATCCTTAATATATATAACTATGCTTTTTGGTGAACGAACCTAGCCTTTCCTAGACAAAGGTTCGTCTTTCCTTCCATTCTGCTTTTCGGAGCCACAGAACCCGACAGTCTTGCGATGCTAGGGCACTATCTTCGCCACCCCTTTGCGTATCTCAGCATCTTCCCCACAGTACGCTTATCCCCTCACTCCTGCGGTTACGTCCCACAAGTGAAGCGGTTGCCTAGTACAAACGAAAAAACCTCTTAAAAAAGTACCCTGGTAGTGCATCCATCGTTTTGCTCACGTCTGGATCAAGGTACTTATCTAAGAGGTCAAAGATTCGTCACGCACTACCGCAACGCCTTCAGTATATACGATTAAGCAGGTATTTCTACTTTCTCTTCAACTTTTTCTTCAACAGGTTCAAACCATTCAGGTTTAAGTAACATTAAAGATTTAATTCTTTGTGCAGGTACTTTGTTTTTCTTTTTCCATTTGTAGGCAGCAACAACAGATAAACCTAGTATCTTTGCTACTTTATACATAGATCCTGCTCTCTTCTCTAACTCTTCAATACTGATGGTATCTATTTTCTTTGTCATCTATTTCTCCTAAAAGATTTACTATACCATATTACTAAACCAAGGTTATCTATTAGGGTTTACCCTATTAGGGTTTATTGTTTGAAAATAATACAACATACTATTGATTTAGTTAACCAATATAGTAAACTTCTTACATCAACAAGTAGTTGATTAACTTTTAAGGAGTCCACAAATGAGTAAGTTAAGAATAGATTATAGAGATCAGTATGTAGAGGTTTACTTTACTTATGACGCAGGTCAAATAGGGTCAACAGATAGCTATGGTGCTAAGTATGAACCTGATTATTCAGAGTCAATTGATATTTATGAGGTTGTTTACCAAGGTGTAGACATTAGTCTGATTTTATCTGAAGAAGATATGTTGGAGATAGAGAACCTGGTCTGGGAAAAGATTAAACAATCACAAAATGAATATGACGGGGAATAATATGAGTATCAAAGATGAAGTAGATGCCTACAGAGAAGGCTTTGCCGATGGAAAACAGTTTGTACTAGACATGATTGCTCAAAGTACTAAACATAAGTTTGAAGATATAGCAGATTTAATAATATGGATTAGACAACAGAAGGAGTCCCAAAATGAAGTTAAGTAATCAACAATTAGATGATCTGTCATTTAGTGATCAATATGCAGAATTTATCATGGATATACAAACAGTATGCAATGGTGATGTTCTTATTAAGCTAATGGAACGTGGAGATTATTGGGAAGAGTTTTTAGAATCATTGGGAGTAGAGCAATGAAAACATTTAACCAATTCTTTGAAGATTTAGGACAAATGGTTAACAGGGGTTTGGCAAGAGCTACAGACCCTGAGACATCAAAAGAAGCTGCACAGTCAGTAGATTCTACAAAGCTAGAACAAATCGTTCTAGACACGATTAGGAGCTTTCCACAGGGATGTATTAGCCAGGACGTAGAGCATATGTTGGCTGAGTACAGAGCAAGTTCTATTACTCCCCGCTACAGACCTTTGATGAAAAAAGGTTTAATAGTGGATACAGGAGAGAAACGACCAGGTTTCTCAGGTCGTAATCAAAGGGTAATGAAGGCAGTATGAAAATTGAAACAGAAGGACCATATAAATGGTCATTTAGAAAGAGATTAGTAAACTATTTTAAGGAGATCCAAAATGAAATTAAAGCAAGACTACGAAGATTTTATAGCTAAGAATTTGAAAGAATTCTACGGATTACATTATTGTGAACATTGTTTAGAAGTTCAGACAACCAATGAAGTTTGTTGTGGTCATAAGAACTTTATTGGATTTAGAGAATTTGATAGAGACACCCAGCGTAAGATAGTATCAACAGAGTTTGATCGCTATGCGTGAAGAATGTGGCGAGGCGAAGAAATATTGTGGAATTAGGAGACACACAAAGTCTCTTAAAACCCAAGATTTGTATCGCATTATGTACAAAGGTATCATGAGATGTGACACTTGTGATACTGTTTATGAATATGAAGTAGTTAACCAACAAATAATTTATAAGATTAGGAATAAAACAAATGAACACATATCAGAAATTGAATCTAGCGAGGAACAAGTTTCATCAGCAAAAACTGAAGAAGTCGGGGTTAAATAAGTTTGCAGGGTATCAGTATTTTGAGCTTGGAGATTTTCTTATTCCTGCTTTAAATATCTTTGATGAAGTAGGTTTGTGCTCCAATATATCTTTTGAAAAAGAATATGCAACTATGACAATAGTAAACATAGATGCTCCTGGTGAGTATACTATTGTCATTACTTCTCCAATGGGATCTGCTGCACTTAAAGGATGCCACGAAGTGCAAAACATTGGTGCAGTAGAAACCTATCAAAGAAGATATTTGTGGGTTGCTGCACTTGAGATTGTTGAGCATGATGTATTAGATGCTACAACTGGACAGACCCCCGTTAAACGTCAGACCCCCACCGATAGCGTTATAGAGCTTGATGAGGACTCTGAAAACAAATTGACAGACATTGCCATAGGTATTGAAGATATCGTCTCACAGGGCGATATAGTGGGTGCATACAAAGAGTATTTAAAAGTGACAGATGACGAAGAGAAAACATTTCTTTGGAAGAAGTTAACTAGTACAACAAGGTCAGCAATTAAGAAACATGGAGAATCTTTAAAATGAGTGAATACAAAGCATTTGACAACACAAACAAAGGTACATTGTTTAAAAACGACAATGCTAAAAAAGAAACAGATCCCGTATACAAGGGTCAGATTAATGTAAATGGTACAGAGTACTGGTTAAGTGCTTGGATTAAAGAAAGCAAAAAAGATAAAAAGAAATTCTTTAGCTTATCATTAACACCAAAGGATCGTGACATACAACAATCTACACGCAGAGAAATCCCAGATGAGGACGATACTGTACCATTTTAATTTAAAATGGATATAATATAGCTTTTTAGGAGGCTATATGAAAGAATGTTTTAAGTGCAAGTTATCCAAACCTTTGTCTGAGTTTTATAAACATTCTCAGATGAAGGATGGTCATGTAAATAAGTGCATAGAATGCAATAAAAAAGATGTTGGAAAGCACAGATTAGAAAACATAGAAAAAATAAGACAGTACGATAGAGAAAGGGCAAAGAACCCAGAAAGAATAGCAAACAATATTGAAGTTAATAGAGCTTGGAGAGAAGAAGACAAAAGAATAGGTAAAGCTCATGCAAAAGTTTCTTATGCAATTAAAAAAGGTGTTTTAATTAAAATGCCTTGTATTAGATGCGGAGAACAAAAAAGTTTAGCTCATCATGAAGATTATGATAAACCTCTTGAAGTTATGTGGCTTTGCCAACCTTGTCATAAACAAAGACATAAAGAGTTGCGTGAGGCTTTTTGATTAACCAGTTTTGGGTAGGCATGGGGATTTTGATTGGACTCCTACCCTGTGTCTACCCTATCAGGAGAATAATATGCTTATAGATTCTTTAATATTTGCAGCTCTGTGTATGATTGGAGGTGCAGTTTTTACGTTAATATCTTGGCTAGTTTTAATATTTCTTTGCGAATCATAGGGGGATCATAATTGCGCCAAGCAACTATCCTGGTAGATGAGAAAGGCTTGGTCCTGTACCGCACCCCCTGAAATTTTGATGCGGTATAGATCCTTTTAGCACCTGGCAGAGGGCAGGTTAATCTACTAACCCTCTATTTTTTTACCTGCTTTTAGGTCAGCTAATGTAAGACCGCCAGTAAATTGGAAATGAGCCATTTCACGAAAACTACCTTTCCAATTTCCTGCCCATTCAAGCCCAATACTCTCTCCTATCTCTGCTACTTTTTTCCAAACTGGGTGAGATCCATCCCAGTCGGGTTTCCCAGAGACAAGCGGTACGACATCCAGAGCACAACGATAATTGTGAAAAGATTCACCACCTTTAGCATTAGTGACAATTTTTCCCTCAGT
>Ga0208741_10001079_pt1 | contig 11440 bp, 6 predicted proteins | sample CryBogCBE03Jun09_FD_184576 | JGI IMG/M metagenome (GOLD analysis project Ga0208741, IMG submission 184576) | Freshwater microbial communities from Crystal Bog, Wisconsin, USA - CBE03Jun09 (SPAdes) | ecosystem: Environmental > Aquatic > Freshwater > Lake | place: Crystal Bog, Wisconsin, USA...
GTTTGTTATAAAAGTATGTAATCCACAAATTCACATCATTCTCAAAGAAAAAAGAAGCAAAAAAGAAACTCATAGTAGTAATAGTATTTTTATTGATAAATCAATAAAACAAAACTAAAGGAAGGCGTTAAATGCAAATATAAACCTTAATTTAACCAAGTTTCAACAAGCTCAACCTAACAGTCATTCCTTAACTTAACGACATTGCCCTAAAGGGATTGAGTGAAGCATATTGGGGGCTTATGAAAGTAAATCCACTCACAGGGATACCTGGTAGTAATATGATTGTAGCAAAAAGGTAGGATCTAACTAGCTCTTTGTGTCTTGTAGCTTCAAAACGTTTAGGGAAACCATAAAGTCTTTTAAAGTCAGTAAACAAAAAGTGCAGTAACTATGTGGGGATAGTACTGCACTTTTGTTGATATTAGTGGGGAGCATTTTGTCACTAGCTGTTACTTATTGGTGGAAGCGTTTATCTTTATCTCCACACGCCTGTTTAGTGCGCGTCCTTCTGGATTGTCGGTATTGTTTGCAGTCGTATTTGCTGCTGCCGGTGTCTTTTTGCCATAGGAGGTTAATGTCATTCTGCTAGCATCAATGCCCTGACTTACAATATAGGCCTTACAGGCTTCTGCCCTTGACTGACCAAGTTTCTGGTTGTATTCGTCCGAACCTAGTGCATCGGTATGTCCACTTATGTTGAGTGTGAGGGAGATAGCAGGATACTTTTTGAGGATAGAAACCACCTCGTTCAGTACCAAAACACCCTCTTTCTTAACAACAGACTTGTCAAAGTCGAAGTACACAATCAATGGCTTGTCGCTGATGTTGATGGAGTCTTTCACCTGTTCTACGGTCTTTGGAGCTTCAACAGGCGTTGGTGTCAGGCACACCATAACCGTGTCAACCACATCCTCCGTTAATGGTTTTTTGTAGATAGGGGTAGTCTTTTCTGTAGTCGTATAGCCAACCTTGCTAATAGTAAGGCTAGTGACTGCTTTGGCATTCTTTATGCTGAAACCTCCTGCTTCATCAGTGCTGATGGTGCCATTTTCTTTGTTGTATTTAGATACAATAATACTAGCCGAAGCAATTGGATTTCCTGTGTTGCAATCTTTTACGGTACCAATAATTGTGTGTTTATACTTCTTTGGGATGTATGTTTTGTTCAACGCAAATATCTCTAGACAACAGTCTGAGGCACGGTCGGAACTAATGTAAGCTTTCTTCAACAGGCTGTCTGTGGAGGTACTGAAGAAGTAGATGTCGTCTTTAGGCGAGTTTACCGGATAGCCAAGATTTATAGGAGCTTGCAATGACAGTATTTCTCCAGTTGCGGCATAAAGATCAAAGCCTCCCATACCATCATAACCCTTGCTTGCAAATACCAACGAATGGCTGGCGGTGTGGTAATACGGAGCTTGCTCATCAGCAGCAGTGTTTATCTCAACCAGATTGAAAGGTTCTCCTGCATTTCCAGAAATGTCTAGCGGCGATGCCCAGATGTCATAGCCACCCTTGCCGCCATCCCTGTCGGATGCAAAGAGTAAATACTTGCCGTCAGAAGATACAGAAGGTTGAATGGAGTTATATCCTGTCTTGTTAATCTTCTCGTCTAATTTTATAGGGTCTCCCCATTTGTTATCGTTTTCTTTGCGACTGACATAGATAGAATAGGTGGTCTTACCTTTCTCAACAATGCTTCTACTAAAAAACAATTTGCTGTTGTCTGGCGTGAAAGTAGCCGTTGCTTCATTGACAGACAATCTGGAAGGAAACCGGATCATCGTTGCCTTACCACTGATAGAATCGCTGTTGGTGATTGTATTGGCAAACAAATGGTTGACGTGCGTGTTGGTATGGCTGTATTTATTTACTGTATCCACAATTCTGGCGGAAGTAAATACTAAGGTGTCTTTTATGAAAACGGGTGCATAAGCTCCCTCTGCTTGCTCTATATTTCCCTTTAATTTCTTTACCGAAAACTGCTTTTGTTTATCACTACTCAATTGTTGATTGATAAAGCTGATGGTAGCTAACTCTTTATTGGCCATTGCCACACGCGCATTGTCTGATTGATTTTCGGCGATAAAAGTTTTCAGCTGTGTGGAAGCTTCCTCCAGTTTGTTGTTGCTGCGAAGGCAGACTGCATACCAGTAGCGTGCAAGTGGATAGGCTGTGCTGGGGCTTTGTAATAGACGTGCATAACATTTTTCGGCACGAGTGTAATGGTTTTGGCTGCGGTAGCTTTCTCCTAGCTTGTAAGCAATGGGGGCGGTAACAAGCTGGCTTGTTGCAATAATATTATCTGCGGCGGCAGCACTATCTGTTTTAGCTATCGGATATATCTTTTTTTGTCCATAAGGGGTAAAAGAAACCACAGGCTTCCTGATTCCTAAGTAGATTTCGTAGTTGACGATTGCGTTGTAATAGTCGCCTTTGTCAAAGAAATCATTAGCGGATTTCAAGGTGAATTTAGGTTGCGCCAACAGGCTTAACTGTAGCAAGAGACCGAGGCAAAGTATGGTAGTTCTTTTCATCAAAATTAATTTATTAATAAGCAATTAGAATGTTTTGTTGGTGGCTACTAGAAACGAGGGCATTTAAAGAATCCTTTCTGCCTTGTGTTATCCATGTACATCAATGATATTTCAGTACTGTTTGTTCCACTGCCAGCAAGGGTGCCTAGTTTAGAAGCGTTTACATCATAACTGAAGCCGAAAGTGAATCCATCAAAACTAACGCCTAAGTACGGATAAAAGGCATCGTTTAAGCGATAGTTGACACCTCCAGAAATATCGATCAGTGGATTAACAACCATCTGCACATAGCCTCCTAGCATCATTTCAGAAACATTTCCTTGCCACATATACAAGGCATTGGGTACCAGATGCGCTTTCTCTGAAAGATAAATCTGTGCACCCCCGTGAATAGTGTAGCGAGCAGGTAAGGTAGCGTTATAGCCCGTTGATAAAGAAGGGTCTTTTGGTTGCGTGATGTGTGCTGCAGAAAAACCAGCAAAGGCGTTTACTTTTTTGTCTACATCCGCATCGTAATACATCACCCCAGCACTCATATCGAAAGAAGAAGCTGATGGTTTGGCTGTACTTTCATCAATAGGTATTGCAGGATTGTAGGCGTAGTTTTGAAACTGGTCATTCACCTGTCCGGAGGAGAAATCGAAGCGTCTGCCAATGATGCCTCCTTGCATGGCAAAAGTGATTACTTTATCTCCCTGCCTGCCCAGTCTGATGCCAGAATAAGCGATGGACAACTGGTCATTGTTGTATTTATATCCAACAGTACCCGCCTTTTGCTGTAACAGGTTCAATCCAAAACTAAGGTTCTTGTTGGTAGTGATGTCTGCCGAGAAGCCTACAGTAGAAAAGCCATTGGCTATGTTGCCCCATTGTTTTCTATCTATTACAGATACCCTATAGTTGCCATCAAAGCCACCCGTCAAAGCAGGATTCAGCCATAGTGGATACATATAATACTGAGAAAAATGGGGGTCAACCTGTGCTTCCGATTTAAAGCCAATTACACTTAAAATGATAATTGACAGGGTTATTCTTAACTTATTCATTTACTTATCTTATTAGATTGATGATGCCTTTTTTTGTAGTTGTTTCTCCAGAAACGGATGTGAGTTTTACAATATAAACATAAGCGCCTACAGGCTGAGGTTTGCCCTTGTATTGTCCATCCCATCCTATTGATGCATCATTTAGATTGCCTGTTGATTCGAATAGTTTACTTCCCCACGAGTCAAAGATGATGAGTTGCACAGAGGCATAGGCGGATGTAATACCTCTCACATAAAACTGGTCATTGTTCTTGTCACCATTCGGACTAAAGATATTGGGTATAAAAACATCTGGAGATGTAACAAGAACTTTATAGAAGGCTGTATCGCTACCACAAAGTGTATTGGGAATGGTGTAAGCGACAGTGGCTGTACCGAAAGTTAAACCAGTAAGGTTACCACTATTATCGATAGAGGCAATAGCAGATGGTGAAACACTCCAAATACCTCCAATATTAACATCCTTTAATGTAATTGACTGATTAACTTCTACTACTTCTGGGCCAGAGATAGGGTCAACGGTTTCTTTAGGTGTAATCGATAACACTAAGGTAGCAATGCTGTCGCAACCTGCAGTAGTCTTCAGTGTGTCATTATATGATCCGGCACCACTATATTTTTTACCATTCCAAGTGTATGGTAGTTGCGAAGCACAAATACTTAATGGGGTAGTAGTTTTGATGTTATCACTTACAGTGAGTACTAAAGTTGCAGCACTGTCGCAGCCAGCATTGTTGATAAGATGTGCTACATGAGTTCCAGGGGTAGTATACGGGGTGCCATTCCATATGTAAGGCAAACCTGCCTGGCAAACTGTTACAGAAGTAGAAGAGGTAGTAGGAGACTTCACAGTAAGTACCAGCGTTGCTGTGCTGTCGCAACCTTTACTATTTGTTAGTTTGGCTGTGTAAGTGCCGGCTGTGGTATAGCTTGTACCATTGAAAGTATAGCTATTACCCTGACAAATGCTCGCCGTATTATTTGAAGTGGTACTAGCATTGATGGCAATGTTTGCAGTATGCGGACAATTGAATGTAGAGCCGTTTAGTGTATAGGTAACCGTGTAAGTGCCTGCTTTGCTGGTAGCCAGATCTATTTTTCCTGTTTTGCTATCGATTATGAGTCCTGCGGTAGAGGAATAAATGCCACCTTCGTTGTCGCCGGTTTGTGTGACAAGGGCAGTACCTGTATTGCAAAAAGGAGAACCTATATAGGATATTGAGCTACTTAATGCTTTTATCTTAACGCTATCAGAAGTGGTAGAACAACCGAAATTGGTGGCGGTAACAGCATAAGAACTGGTAGTTGTAGCAGAATAAGTTGTGCCAGAGCTTCCTGTTGTGCCAGCAGTATTATACCAAATGTAGGTTGCCCCTGCTGTTTTTGAGCCAGTGGTAATACCCAATGTCGCAGCAGAACCACTACAAATTGTATCTGTCGCAGTTGTTACAACTGGTTTGAAAGGGTAGGGGTGTACGTTTACAATAATCGATACTGTATCACTCTCGCACTTAGTCACTTTACTAAACTCAGTAATTACATATCGGGTTGAGCCTAACAAGTTTGTGTTGATTGTAGGAGTGCCTGTAAAAACGCTTGGTGAACCTATCAGCGGAGGTAAGTTTGGAGCAGTGTACCACCTCAGGGTGTCATTAGTTGGGTCATTAACCCCCACCTTAGAGTCAAGACTAAAAGGTTGTCCCTGGCAAATATCATTGGGTGTAACAGGGTTTGCAGGTGGGGTAGGGCGTTGTGCAACACCACCTTCTGCAACACTAGCTGCATCATAGATGGTAAAATTCCCGCCTAGAAAGTTGACAATACTATTTGTTGTAAAGGTGTTATCTTTTAAAGGGTCATTTGCAAGAGTATTTTTATACAAATCCAAAGGATATACATTGCCATCATTGCTTAATGCAAATGTCTGATTGTTCTGACATGGAACATTTACGCTGGAAATGCCAAATATTTTCTTAGTGGGGTCAAAAGAAAACAAGGTGTCCTGCACAGTCGTTGATTTTAAGTTAACTCTTATAATTCCCTGAATAGTAGATGAAGAATTTTCTACGGTCTCATACAGATTACCACCCCAGAAAATTAAATCACCACCACAAGTCCAAGCTGTACCATTTTTGTTAGTAAGTGATATGGATGGAGGTTGTTTATTTGCTGGCAATTTTGGGTTGTAAATATCAACATTCGTTCCATCGCCTGCATAGATAACCCCTTGATTGTCTACTGTAAGGCCATACGATTTTGTATTTGGAAACTGGTAAATAGCCTTAGTATTCATCGTCACTGTAAGGGTTGTCTTGTTGTAATAACCGCTCCAAAGCATCCCATTGCTTTCTGTGATATAGATAGAATCTTTATTTAGAGCAATCGATAATGCTTTGGTATATGGTGTTTTTTTAGGGAGGATAGTGATTGGCAGTGGTACACCAAAGGTGTCAGCCTTACTATCAACATTTACACTATATAATTTCCCAGTACTTGTTAGAAAGATAAAGTTGCCGTTTTGGGCATAAGTACAAAGTCCAGAAAGCAACAAAAAAAGAATAAAGAATAGCCTTTTCATTATGAGGGGTTGATTAAAAAAATGCAATATAACGGCAAATTAATGCACAAAGTGAAATATTCGACTACAAAATAGTAAATAGTAATATTTATTTAATATAAAAAGGGATTAGCTGTGAGTAGTGATTAGAATCTGACCATGCTGGCAGTAAAAAAGCCCGCTATAAAAGCGGGCTTTGTGCCTCAGGCGGGAATCGAACCCGCACCTCCGTTGCTGAAGACAGGATTTTAAGTCCTGCGTGTCTACCAGTTCCACCACCAAGGCTGCCAAAAAAAATTCCATCTTGCGATGGAATCTTTCTGTTTGGAGCGAAAGACCAGGCTCGAACTGGCCACCCCGACCTTGGCAAGGTCGTGCTCTACCAAATGAGCTACTTTCGCATGAATCCTAAGAACTATTTCGTTTTGGGAGTGCAAATATAAGAGTCAAGATTCAATTGCACAAACTTTTTTGAAAAAATTCTTACTTATTTATACTCAGGTTTGTATTGAGTACTACTTTGAATCTCAACATCAGGATGCCCTTTGTAACGAGATTGATAAAGCCTTAAGCAATTGCCAAATAATCCGCCTAAAATGCAGAAAACAGATAGATAGAAAATGAATTTGGAAGAGTTGACCCAACTTTTGGTAAAGTCTAAGTTTGTTTCTTCTTGTTCTGTAACGTGATCGTGACTGCTCATAATTATTAAAATATTGCGCTGCAAAAATAGGGGGCAGGCTGATATAATCAACACCTGCGTTGAAACATTTTTGTAATCACCTTTTGTTGTTCACAATTTGGTGGAAATAGTGCTTGTGCCTGATGAAGTACTGGCAAACTACACTGCCATTATACACCCCACCCAATTGCTTTAATGGTAATTTTTTGAGGGTATGTGTTTTGTATCCCTTTACCCAGATGGAGATTACCGAAAAGTGCGCCTTGCAAATGGCTATGAAGAAGTCTTTGTCTCCCTGAAACAATCCTTTCCATGCAGAAATGGCATCCAATAGAAAACGAAATGGGATTACTTTTAGTTTCTCTGTCCATGTGAGGTTCTTAGAAAGCATTAATAGGTTGTTCCTGAAGTTCAAGAATACCTTTCGTCCTCCTCTTGGTAAAGTACCTGCCCCTACATGATACACAACGGATTGCGGAACAACCATCAATTTGTACCCTGCCAGTTGCATTCTCCAACATAAGTCTATCTCTTCCTGGTGGGCAAAAAAGGAGGCATCAAAACCCTCAAGCTGATGAAATACGTTGCTTCTAACAAACATCGCTGCACCACTTGCCCAGAATATCTCTTGAATATCTTCATACTGATGCTTGTCTTCTTCCAGCACATCAAAAACCCTCCCTCGAGAAAAGGGATAGCCTAATTTATCTATCCATCCGCCACAAGCACCCGCATATTCCAATAGCTTTCTATTGTTATAAGCAATTAGTTTGGGCTGACAAGCAGCAATCTTTGCATCGGATTCCATCAGGTTGATGATGGGTTCTATCCAGTTTGTACTTACTTCTACATCCGAATTTAGAAGTACATAATAGTCACTTTTCACTAGTTTCAAAGCCCAGTTGTAGCCTCCGGCAAAGCCATCGTTCTGTGTATTCAGTAATATCTCTACTGTAGGGAAATGTTCTTTCAGATAAGAAAGTGAGTCATCGGTAGAGGCGTTGTCTGCAACAATTATACGCTTGTTCCCATAGGAACTATTGAGCACGGATGGAAGGAAAGTCTGTAGGTGCTTCCGACCATTATAATTAAGAATAACAATTGCAACGCTGGGCTGTGCCAAAAAGTAGAGTTTTTGCGAAAATAGGGGGAAACTTATTTGAAGTTATGCAAAATAATGAAATCATCTAATCATAAATATAGCTAGACCATTAAAAGTGTTTGGACAATATGAAAAGATTTGGCTATAGTTTGCAGGAAGCCTATTCAATTCCTATAAATAAGAAGGTTCTTATACAGGATAATTTGTATCCAAAAGTGGGTTAAAAGACCTTCACTTTAATCAATAGACAATAAAATTTACCTTCCTTCCTTTCCTAATTTGCTGTTCTTTTTGCCATAAGTGGAATAAATAACCAAGCCAATTCCCATCCAAACGAAGAACCAAAGCCAGCTGATAGCCGGTATCTCAGTTAACAGATACAGGCAACACAAGGCACCCACAATGGGTATTACAGAATAGTTTCGTAGGAATGCGAGTATGGCAACGACTATCAGGGTAGCTGTGAAGACTAAGAACAATATCTCTTGAAAGCTCTCAGAGCCTATTTGTGTTACCGCGTTGGCAATACGTGTGTGAAAGCCTCCTAGTATCAACACTGTCAAAATTGGAAGTATCCATTTGCCATTGATATAGGGTAATCTGAAAGCGCTTTTCTTTGCATGAGTAAGCTTAGGTAATACCAACACGCCAAAACATACTAGCACAAAAGCAAATAATGTCCCGATACTAGTAAGGTCGGTCATCAGGCTACTTGGCATAAACAAGGAGGGTACACCCACCAAAATCCCAGTAATAATCGTAGCGAAAGCGGGCGTTTGAAACTTGGGGTGTACTTCAGAGAACTTTTTGGGTAGCAGTCCATCGCGACTCATACTCATCCATATTCTCGGTTGCCCCAATTGAAATACTAACAATACACTCGTAGTGGCTATTACGGCACTTACGGAGATGATATACCCTATCCAGGTGAGGTGTATCTTTTCAAAAACATAAGCCAAAGGGTCGTTTACTTTCAGCTCACTATAATTGACCATTCCTGTCAGCACCAAGGCTATCAGAATGTATAGTATGGTACAGATAAGTAACGAATAAATCATTCCCCTAGGTAAATCTCTTTGTGGATTCTTGCATTCTTCGGCCGTGGTGGAGATGGCATCGAAACCTATATAAGCATAAAAAACAGCACTTACCCCTGCCAATACACCGCCGAAGCCGTTCGGCATAAAGGGATGCCAGTTGTTTGTTTTAACATAGAAACTACCTATGGCAATGATGAGTATGATAACAATAATCTTGAAGACAACCATTGCATTGGTTGTTTTCTTACTCTCTTTGATACCTATATAGGCCAGTATGGTAATGAGTACGACGATACCTAGGGCAGGAATATTTACCAATAAGTGCTTGCCAAATAGGAGAGGGGCACTATTCCATGCTGCTATGGCCTCTTGCATTGTATCCGTCAGTGGCTTGTGTGCAGCAGTCGCTTTTGCTGCATCATCCACCAAGCCGCCTACAGATATGGGATCGTTCACCAGCCAACCGGGTAAGTGAATGCCAAGCCCTTGTAACAGGTTGTTGAAATAGCCACTCCAACTAATGGCCACTACGATATTGCCAATAGCATATTCAAGTATCAATGCCCATCCAATGATCCAAGCAACTATTTCTCCGAAGCTGACATAAGCATACGTGTAGGCACTACCTGCTATGGGAACCCTGCTGGCAAACTCTGCGTAACATAAGGCACTGAACCCACAGGTGACTGCGGTGATGATGAATAATATAGAGATGCCTGGGCCTCCATTGAAGGCCGCAGTGCCAATGGTAGAAAAGATACCTGCCCCTATTACGGCTGCAATGCCCATGAAAGTGAGGTCTTTTACGCCCAAAACCTTATTAAGTGAATGTCCGCCATGTCCATCGCTTACACCAGCCTCATTATCTGCTACAATTTTTTCTATCGACTTTTTCCGGAACAATGAACTCATAATCACTAAAAGTTAGAGGGCTAAGAAAATCTAAAATCTTTACAACAGCGGAAATATAGTATCTATTTTATTACTTGCACTCATTACTGGGCATAAATAATTAATTGTTCCGCTAAAAAAGCCTTTTACAGCAGGTAGTCTTGCACAAAATCGCAATTTAATCAGAGACATCCCTGAAAACATAATCTATCACTGATACCTTCTGTTGAAAAAGGTTATCGTATCTAGGTGGTATTGTTGACTTTATCTTCAATGTACTTGTAATAACTGTCAGAGACTGGTTAGCTCAAAATGAACTTGAGTATCGGTATAAGCAGCACGAGTTCCGAACTGGTAAAAAAGGTTCTTAACGCGGATAAGGCGGCAGTCATGTGGTTCTCAACAGTCTTTTCTGAGATATGAAGTTTTTCTGCAATTTCTTTGTTGGACATCCCTTCATGCCTGCTCAGGATAAACACTTCCTTTCTTTTTTGCGACAAGGCATTCAATGCTTTCTGATACAATGATTCCAAGTGATGGTTGTTGGCCAATGAGTCTGCGGTAAGGTATGATAACGATTCTTCGTTATCGGTAATACCCATTTTTGTCAATTGTTTTTTTGTTGCTTCCTTACGGATGTGGTCTATCACGCTTCTGTAGGCAATGGTGAACAGGAATCCCCCAAAAGATTTACTGGTATCAATCATCGCACGCTTCTCCCAGATGCGCTGAAATATATTCTGTGTAACATCTTCAGCTTCAGCGGTGTCTTTGAGGTAGCCGTACACAAATTGATAAACTTTCCTGATATAAAAGTCAAAGATTTTGCGGAAAGCCTCTTCATCGTCCTTTTTTAGCCGTTCCAGTAAATCCTTTTCGTCAATCATTCGTCAAATTTATCAAATAAACAACCATCACACGCCGTAAAAATAGTATAATCCTTTTGCTATTACCAATTATTAAATGCCCGACTTTATATTTGTTGCCATTACTCACATCCCTCCTCAATCGAATTTAATTATGCTCGACTCTGTTTTAAAGCAATACAACATCAATGAAACTGTAGAGGTACAAACACTCAAGGGGGGGCTTATCAACAGCACATGGAAATTAATTGGCAAGAACAAGCAATATATTCTTCAAAAGGTAAATGGCGATATTTTCAGTAGCCCTACAGACATTGCGCGCAATATAAAAAGCATTGGCGACTACCTGCACTTGCATGATCCCAACTACTTTTTTGTGGGACTATTACCTACAATCAATGGCGATGTTGTCTGCAATATGCCCGACAATACCTCTTACCGATTGTTCCCTTTTGTCATTGATTCTGTTACGTATAGTGCCTTAAACAATCCACAACTAGCTTATGAGGCAGCGGTTCAGTTTGGTCGGTTCGCCAACCATTTATCTCACTTCCCAGTAGAAAGCCTCCACATCCCCCTTCCCAACTTTCATGACCTAAGTTTACGGTTTACTCAGTTTGAAAACGCATTACTCAGTGGCAATTCAGAACGGATAGCCGAGGCGGCAGAAAGCATTGCATTTTTGAAGAAGCACAGTGATATTGTAGCCGTTTTTG
>Ga0208741_10001083_pt1 | contig 11422 bp, 1 predicted proteins | sample CryBogCBE03Jun09_FD_184576 | JGI IMG/M metagenome (GOLD analysis project Ga0208741, IMG submission 184576) | Freshwater microbial communities from Crystal Bog, Wisconsin, USA - CBE03Jun09 (SPAdes) | ecosystem: Environmental > Aquatic > Freshwater > Lake | place: Crystal Bog, Wisconsin, USA...
GTGCTTACAGGGGTTGACCAGTTCTGCTGGAAACCAGAAGCCCAGTTGCTCGTGTTGCTTGTAAATTTGGCCACTGTAGATAAAGGTGTTGACCAGTTCTGATTTGCTTCGACAGCCCAGTTGCTCGTGTTGCTTGTGAACTTTGCAACTGTGCTTAGAGGTGTTGACCAATTCTGGTTTGCTTCGACAGCCCAGTTGCTCGTGTTGCTTGTAAAAATTTCATATAGCTGTAAAGGGGTTGACCAGTCTTGTAAGATGTTAGAGGCCCAGTTTGAGGTGTTACTTGTATATTTGGCAACTGTAGATAAAGGTGTTGACCAGTTCTGGTTAGCTTGGACAGCCCAGTTTGAGCTATTGCTTGTAAAGTCAGCCACTGTGCTTAGAGGTGTTGACCAGTCTTGGTTTGCTTGGACCGCCCAGTTTGACGTGTTGCTCGTAAACTCGGCGAGAGACGAAAAGGGGGTGGAGAGATCGGTTGTTCCATTCGCGAAATAATTGCTGGTATTGCTCGTGTAAAGCGCAATAGTTGACGCGGCGGTTGACCAGTCCTGGAAAGCATTAGCAGCCCAGTTGCTCGTATTGCTTGTATAGGCGGCGACGCTGGACACAGGGGTTGACCAGTCTTGAAACGCATTGGAAGCCCAATTGCTCGTGTTGCTTGTAAATTCGGCAAGAGATGAAAAGGGGGTTGAGAGATCGGTTGTTCCATTCGCAAAGTAGTTGCTGGTATTGCTCGTGTAGAGCGCAATAGTTGACGCGGCGGTTGACCAGTCTTGGAAAGCATTTGCTGCCCAGTTTGACGTGTTGCTTGTGTAGGCGGCCACTGTGCTTACAGGCGTCGACCAGTCCTGGAACGCATTAGATGCCCAGTTGCTCGTGTTGCTCCCAAACTCAGCCACTGTGCTCACAGGCGTCGACCAGTCTTGGCTTACGCCAACAGCCCAATTGCTCGTGTTGCTTGTAAACTCGCCTATGGAAGAAACAGGCGTTGACCAGTCCTGCTGGAAACCAGCGGTCCAGTTGCTCGTGTTGCTTGTGAATTCACCAATAGAGGAGACAGGCGTTGACCAGTCCTGCTGTTCACCGTTAAAATAGTTGCTAGAATTGCTCGTATAAGCAGCGACTGTGCTCACCGCCGTCGACCAGTCTTGTTGGAAACCAGCGGCCCAGTTGCTCGTATTGCTCCCAAACACAGCCACGGAGGAGACGGGTGTTGACCAGTCCTGAAAGGCATTGGAAAACCAATTACTCAGATCCTGTATATACGCAGTGCTCACGTAGCCCGCCGTTCCGAGGCCGTCCACTGTTGATGTGAGTGTGGGCGCAGGAACGAGTGTTCCAAAGGTGGTGTGCATATGCGAATACGCGTGGCCTTGGTAGAGTGTGTGGAGAGTTACCGCAGTGGAGTCTATCACATTTGCAAATATCTTTAGAACAATACTATCAACACCGAGTAAGTCAACATAAGGAACAACCATTGTCAGGTCAATTTGCTGAATAGGAAACACCGTCACAAGATCAGGGGTGTTTGAAGAGGTGGCGATTAATGTTTCTAATGTCCCTGTCCTCGTATATAGACTTCCATATACATATGTATTTGAGGGTTCAGTTGAATAGGCAAATAGATTCACATCCCAGATTCCTGATGGAATAAAAGGGAGAAGATCAAAATCGGTTCTAAACGCGGTAATAAGTGTATCACTCGTATTTCCACCTAGTGCTGTAGGCAGATCAGTTCCTGCATCACTATTTATGTAGGGCTGCATTGCATAATAAGGAGATGCAGGCACAGTGTAATTCAGATACAGAACTGTTCCAATTGTATTCGGCGGAGGAATGGCGAGCTGGGTGGAGACAAACTCGATCATTCCAGTCGTTGTAGACGTGAGGCCAGACGTTGAGACATAACCGATAGTTCCAAGGCCATCCACTGTGCTCTGGATTGATGTGCTCACATCATATAGAGCGAATGAATAATAGTAGTTGCTGGTATTGCTCGTGTATAGCGTAGCGGTAGACACAGGCGTTGACCAGTCCTGGAAAGCATTTGCAGCCCAGTTGCTTGTGTTGCTCGTGAACTCGGCGAGTGTTGAAAAAGGTGTGGAAAGATCAGTTGTTCCATTCGCAAAGTAGTTGCTAGTATTGCTGGTATAGAAGGAAATGGTTGATATCGCAGTTGACCAGTCTTGAAACGCATTCGAGGCCCAGTTGCTCGTGTTGCTCCCAAACTCAGCAACGGAAGATAAGGGGGTTGACCAGTCCTGGCTTACGCCAACAGCCCAGTTGCTCGTGTTGCTTGTGAACTCACCAATAGAGGAGACAGGTGTTGACCAGTCCTGGAAGGCATTGGAGGCCCAGTTGCTCGTATTGCTCGTGAACTCACCAACAGAGGAAACAGGGGTTGACCAGTCCTGGCTTACGCCAACAGCCCAGTTGCTCGTGTTGCTCCCAAACACAGCGACAGAAGATAGAGGGGTTGACCAGTCTTGAAAAGCATTTGAGGCCCAGTTGCTCGTATTGCTTGTAAACTCGGCTACCGAGGATACAGGGGTTGACCAGTCTTGCTGGAAACCAGCCGCCCAGTTACTCGTGTTGCTCGTAAAGGCAGCGACGGAGGAAACAGGCGTTGACCAGTCCTGGAAAGCATTTGCAGCCCAGTTGCTTGTATTGCTTGTATAGGTAGCAACAGAGGAAACAGGAGTAGACCAGTCTTGTTGAAAGCCGGCAGCCCAGTTGCTCGTATTACTCGTATATTCAGCCACAGTGGACACAGGGGTTGACCAGTCTTGCTGGAAGCCGGCAGCCCAATTGCTTGTATTGCTTGTGTATGCAGCGACAGTGGAGAGACCAGCAATATTTTGTAGTTGGGATCCATCTCCAATAATAGTGGACACAGTGATCTGCTGCACAGTTAGAGTGCTAAATGTGGCGGCCTGGAATTGTGTCCCTCCTATCGTAAACCATTTTCCAGGTTTGCCTGTATAGAGTTGTATAGTTCCAAATGGATCGCTGAAAATTTTGCTGCTCGTTCCATCTTCAAAGAAATCTCCATATTGTGTAGACAGTGTAAAAGTGGATGCAGGTGATGCTGTACCGTATACATCCTTAACATTAATAATACGATATGGAATTTCAGTTGTTTTTGGTAATGTAAGTGTGTATGCCCTCCTTCGGACATCTATCATTGCCACACTTGTTATTGTGCTCATTGGTCCAGACATAGGGCCCTCTGCTTATGGCTCGGAATATCTCCATGGATGATCAGGCGGCAAATTTGTCTGTAAACCCCATTTCCAGGCCAGATATCCCTCTATTGTCTGTCTTTCCTGTGTTGAAAGATAGGTGTTAAAAACGAGGATTTCATAGATCTGATACTCTCCACCAATATCGGCGCCCCCATCAATATTTCCACCAATTCCAAGAGAGGCTGTGGGGTTTGCAGGAACACCCGCAGACGTTTCTGTCAGTGTCTGAACTGTGCCATCGCGCCACCAGGCAAAGGCTGAACCGCCATCATTTGTATTCTGGGCCGCAGTATATTCAATATGGGTCCCCGTGATATCAGAGGGTGCAGCAGGAAGATATCCATTGAATATTTTACTAGAACCTTCTGCCATACCCATCATGACTAGACTCGCATCAGGATAAGGAGAGATGAGCCAGCGAGGATTCAAGATAACTGTGTTCATACAGACAAATACAGACCATGCGGTTGTATAGCCCCAGTTTGCAACCGCAAGACTCTGACTCGCATTGAAATCAACGTAAGGAGGAACTGTAGGATAATAGAGAGGAGTATTGAGGCCAATCGGCACTGCACTGAGTGATCGCCCAGATTTATCTGCCCAGCTTGTTACGACTGAGCCTGACGTAGCAATTGTTGTTGGATCTTGCGCATCTAACCAGAGATTGAGAGAGGTTATTGTAGTAGGAACAAAAGGAACGGAGCCATATTCATCGGATAGGAGACAGAACGCACCGCCAATCACAAACTGGTTGAAATAAAGAAGACTGCTCTGCTGATAGATGAGGCCTGTTGATTGGGTTACACTATCAATAATAGAAAGAGTGCTTGTTGTTATGCTTGCGGTGCTGATCGAGATGGAGGAGCCAATGAGTGCTTCAAAGTAATTACTTGTGCTGCTTGTTACCGTTGACCAGTCTTGTAGCAGATTGTAGCTCCAGTTTGACGTGTTGCTTGTGTATAAGGCAACAGTGGAAACGGGAGTTGACCAGTCTTGAAAGGCGTTGGAAGCCCAGTTACTTGTGTTGCTTGTGAACAGGGCGACGGTGCTTGCCACTGTTGACCAGTCTTGAAGTATATTCGAAGCCCAGTTGCTCGTATTGCTTGTGTACTCGGCGACGGTGGATACAGGGGTTGACCAGTCTTGTAGCAGATTGTAGCTCCAGTTTGACGTATTGCTTGTAAACTCGGCAACAGAGGACACAGGGGTTGACCAGTCTATGAGGGCAGTTGCAAAGTAATTACTCGTATTACTTGTAAATAAGGTCGCGGTAGAGACGGGGGTTGACCAGTCTTGAAGTATATTAGAGGCCCAGTTGCTTGTATTGCTTGTGAACTCGCCTATAGAGGAAACAGTCGTTGACCAGTTTTGCAGTATATTAGAGGCCCAGTTGCTCGTGTTGCTCCCAAACTCAGCAATAGAGGAAACAGGGGTTGACCAGTCCTGCTGGAAACCAGCGGCCCAGTTACTCGTGTTACTTGTGAAGAGAGCAAGAGTTGAAAAGGGGGTTGATAGATCGGTCGTTGTATTTGCGTAGTAATTGCTTGTATTGCTTGTGAATTGAGCCACAGTGCTTGTCACCGTTGACCAGTCCTGAAACGCATTAGAGGCCCAGTTGCTTGTATTGCTCGTGTATAAGGCAACAGTGGAGTTTGCAGTTGACCAGTCTTGGAAGGCATTTGAGGCCCAGTTTGATGTGTTGCTCGTGTATAATGCAACAGTAGACACAGAGGTTGACCAGTCTTGGAAGGCATTGCTAGCCCAGTTACTTGTATTGCTTGTGTATGTAGCAACGCTTGATACAGAGGTGGACCAGTCCTGAAAGGCATTTGAAGCCCAGTTGCTCGTATTGCTTGTGAACTCGGCTACTGTGCTTGTGTAGGTTGACCAATCTTGGAATGCATTTGAGGCCCAGTTGCTTGTGTTGCTCGTATATGCAGCAACAGTTGATACAGGAGTAGACCAGTCTTGGTTTGCTTGGACAGCCCAGTTGCTCGTATTGCTTGTGAAAAGGGCAATTGTGCTTGTCACCGTTGACCAGTCTTGAAGTATATTTGAAGCCCAATTGCTCGTGTTACTTGTGTAAGTCGCAACAGTCGACGTAGCTACAGACCAGTCTTGGAGTATATTAGATGCCCAGTTGCTTGTGTTGCTTGTGTAAGTCGCAACAGTAGATACAGGTGTGGACCAGTCCTGAAAAGTATTTGAAAACCAATTACTTGTATTGCTTGTGAACTCGCCTATAGAGGAAACAGGTGTTGACCAGTCTTGCAATAGATTATATGACCAATTACTCGTGTTGCTTGTGTAGTTCGCGACAGTCGAAACAGGGGTTGACCAGTCCTGAAAAGCGTTGGAAGCCCAGTTGCTTGTATTGCTTGTGAACAGCGCCAGAGTTGAAAAGGGGGTTGAGAGATCAGTGGTTGTATTAGCATAGTAATTGCTTGTATTGCTTGTGAATTGCGCCACAGTGCTTGTTATTGTAGACCAATCCTGAAAGGCATTAGAAGCCCAGTTGCTCGTATTACTTGTGAATTCACCTAATGTCAATACAGGAGTTGACCAGTCTTGCGATAGATTAAAAGACCAGTTGCTCGTATTGCTTGTGTATTCAGCCACTGATGATACAGGTGTTGACCAATCTTGTGATAAGTTATAGGCCCAGTTACTCGTATTGCTTGTATACAGACCAATAGATGACACAGGTGTTGACCAGTCTTGGTTTATATTGGCAGCCCAATTACTCAGATCTTGAGTATAGGCACTCGAAATATAGCCCGCGGTTCCAAGGCCATCCACGGTTGACGTCAGGGTAGTTGCAGGAACAAGAGTTCCAAGTGTAGTTATAATACGAGAATAGCTGGAATTTTGGTAATATGTGTGAAAGTTTGCAGTAGCCCCAGGATTATTCGCGAAGATCTTAAAAACAAGTGTTGAGGTTGCATCAAGATTTGTATAAGGAACGTATAAACTAATTATATTTTGCTTTTGAACTAAATTTGGCATGGGTGTATCATTTGCCGAGCTGGTTGCAATGAGGGTTTCATTTCCCAAGTAGTCTCTTACAAAAAGCGAACAATAGAGTGAAATATCTGGAGTATCTGAGGATGTAAACAGATTCAGATCCCAGATACCCTCGCTAATGAAAAGAGGAAGGGTAAAGTCGGACTGAAATTCTGTAACAATCTGATCATTAGTTGATGCGTATAGTTCGCTAATTACATCTACTGTTGATCCAACAATGACAGGATTCTGTTGAAGCCCTTTATAAGGCGCAACAGTTTCACTCTGATTCAGATAGAGAACAGTGCCTGTTGTATTTACACCTGGTAATCCTATCTGAGAAGACACATATTCTGTAAATCCTTGCGTTGTTGAAAGAAGCTGTGTGCTTGAAATATAGCCAATGGTTCCAAGGCCGTCTGTTGTGCTTTGTATGAATGTGCTAATATCAAGACCTGTTAGCGAGTAGTAGTAATTGCTTGTGTTGCTCGTGTATTCGGCGATTGAGGACACAGGGGTTGACCAGTCTTGGTTTGCTTGGACCACCCAGTTTGATGTATTGCTTGTGAAATCGGCAAGGCTTGAAAAGGGGGTTGAGAGATCAGTGGTTGTATTGGCGTAGTAGTTGCTTGCATTGCTTGTGAAGAGCGCAATTGTGCTCGTATACGTAGACCAGTCTTGGGTTATGTTGGATGCCCAGTTTGACGTATTACTCGTAAACTCAGCAATTGTGCTTGTATAGGTTGACCAGTCCTGTGATATATTAGAAGCCCAGTTACTTGTATTACTCGTGTAGGTTGCAACAGTAGAGACAGGGGTTGACCAGTCCTGGTTTGCTTGAACGGCCCAGTTTGACGTGTTACTAGTAAACTCGGCCACAGTGCTTACCACTGTTGACCAGTCCTGAAACGCATTGAAAGCCCAATTTGAGGTGTTACTTGTGAAGTAAGAAACGGTAGACACAGTTGTTGACCAGTCTTGGCTTAGGTTAGAAGCCCAGTTTGATGTGTTGCTTGTGAACTCGCCCAGTGTAGAGATAGGGGTTGACCAGTCCTGGCTTAGGTTAGAAGCCCAGTTTGATGTGTTGCTTGTGAACTCGGCCACAGTGCTTGCCACTGTCGACCAGTCCTGAAACGCATTGGAAGCCCAGTTTGATGTATTGCTTGTGAACTCGGCCACAGTGCTTGCCACTGTTGACCAGTCTTGAAATGCATTGGCAGCCCAGTTACTCGTGTTGCTCGTGTAGGTCGCAACAGTAGATACAGGAGTTGACCAGTCTTGAAATGCATTGGCAGCCCAGTTACTCGTGTTGCTCGTGTAGGTCGCAACAGTGGAGACAGGGGTTGACCAGTCCTGGTTTGCTTGGACCGCCCAGTTTGACGTATTGCTCGTAAATTGGGAGACCGAGGAAACAGGGGTTGACCAGTCTTGAAACGCATTGAAAGCCCAATTTGAGGTGTTGCTCGTGAACTCGCCTATAGAGGAAACGGGTGTTGACCAGTCTTGGTTTGCTTGAACGGCCCAGTTGCTTGTATTGCTCGTGAACTCGCCTACTGTAGAGACAGGGGTTGACCAGTCCTGAAACGCATTGGAAGCCCAGTTACTCGTATTGCTTGTGAACTCGGCCAGTGTTGAAAAGGGAGTTGAGAGATCAGTGGTTGTATTGGCATAGTAATTACTTGCATTGCTTGTAAATTCAGCAATTGTGCTTGTATACGTTGACCAGTCTTGAAAGGCATTATATGACCAGTTTGATGTGTTGCTCGTGAATTGGGAGACCGAGGAAACAGGGGTTGACCAGTCCTGTGATATATTAGAGGCCCAGTTGCTTGTATTGCTCGTGTAGGTTGCAACAGTGGAGACAGGGGTTGACCAGTCTTGGTTTGCTTGCACTGCCCAGTTGCTCGTGTTACTTGTGAAGAGGGAGACTGTAGACACGGGGGTTGACCAGTCCTGGTTTGCCTCAACTGCCCAGTTGCTCGTGTTGCTTGTGAACAGGGCCACTGTGCTTGCCACAGTTGACCAGTCTTGAAAGGCATTTGCGGCCCAGTTACTTGTATTGCTTGTAAAGTCGGCAACGGAAGAGACAGGGGTTGACCAGTCTTGGTTTGCTTGCACTGCCCAGTTGCTCGTGTTGCTCGTGAAGAGAGCCACTGTAGACACGGGGGTTGACCAGTCCTGGTTTGCTTGGACAGCCCAGTTACTCGTATTGCTCGTAAACTCGGCTACTGTGCTTGCCACTGTAGACCAGTCTTGCAGTATATTCGAAGCCCAGTTACTTGTGTTACTTGTGAACAGGGCTACAGTCGATGTAGGGGTTGACCAGTCCTGTAGTAGATTCGCAGCCCAGTTACTCGTGTTACTCGAAAACGTTGCATACATGTAAAGGGGCGTTGACCAGTCCTGAAGAATATTCGAAGCCCAGTTGCTCGTATTACTCGTGAACAGAGAAACGGCTGAAAGGCCTGTCGCAGTCACGTATTGATTGGCTGCATTGCCAGACGAGATCAAGCCAAAGATTGTGGAGATCGTGGGGGCTGAGATCTCCTTCATCACGTATTCATTTCCAGTTATATACACATCAGTATTGGCCTGAATATCTCCAGCCACCGTCAGAGTAGGGGTGGATGTCGTCGGTTCACTTGTATTTGTTTTTAACCAGTTGGATGTTCTTCCGATGAATGTGACAGCGCTATAAGGATAACTGATTGTGTAGATATTGCTTCCATTATCAAATGTGTTACCACCTTGTGTTGAGATTGTGATAGGATACATAGCAGAAAAGCCAGTTACATCCTTGATTGTAATAAGTCTGCCAGGCCGTTCAGATGCGGGAGGCATCAAAACAGTTCGTGGCACAGTAGTTGTTATTATATTCACCAATGTGGCGGTGCTCGGTATATAAGTAACCGACATCTAGCGTAGGTGTAGATTAAATATCAACAACAACGAGCGTCTCACAATCCACCCAATTGCCTGTCATTGATGAAATGAATCCAACGCTGTTCACGTAGAGACTTGTCTGAACAGGATATTGTGCATAGGAGATCGCCGTCGCAAAGAGGATGTGTTTTCCTCCGAATAGATTACCCAGGCCTGTCCAGGACTCACCGTCTGTGCTATAGAAAAGAATATTTGCCATGTCTGAGCCTCCAAACCCGCTGGCAAGAAAATAGAGTCCATTCCATCCAAGGGTGAGACCATATCCACCTCCAGTAAAGGGGCCAGGAAAGGAGGACCAGGACATTCCATCTACGCTCTTTCCAATTGTAACCGATCCGTCTATATTATGACCCGTCGCTAAGAAGAAGGATCCGTTCCAGAGAACATAAGTTCCAAATCCTCCTGTAAATGGACCGGGTATAGAAGTCCATGATATAGCATCAGAACTGTAAGCTATAGTGTTTGTCTGTGCCTGATCACTGCCTGTTAGAACCCAGAGAGTGCCATTCCAGGCTAGGCCAGCATACCCAGAAGGATTTGTGAAATTTGCGCCTGTTGCTGTGGTCCAGATACTACCATCTGAACTTATTGCAATTGTATCGCCCGTTTCATAACTATTTCCAGCTGCGAGCCAATAGGTGCCATTCCATTTCACTGCGAGGCCGCGCCCTCCAATGAATGGGCCACCTGCTTCTGTCCATGTCTCTCCATCAGAAGAAGTAGATACGGTATGTGCGCTATTTGAGTCAAGACCCATCGCAACCCAGATAGATCCGTTCCATCCGAGAGAGGTGGCGAGGCCGGCCACGAAGGGGCCCGAAAAATCCACCCAATTCAGACCATCTACGCTCTTTGAAGAGGTGTATCTATTGAATTGATCAGTGCCGACGGCGAGCCAGTAATTCCCTGTCCAGATAAGACTGTTCATCTGTCCACCGATAAATGGAGAGATGGATGTTCTCCATGTGAACGTGTCTGAACTTCGCAGTAGAACAGATTCTGCATTTGGAGTGGTTGCGAAACTGATCCATTCATGATCGGTCGGTTGAGGTATCTGAAGATTGGATGTCTGAGATTGGATCGTTGTCAGATTGGAAATGGTTCCATAGAGAAGGTTGGCATTTGTGGCTATGATAGAGGATGTATAGAGAAGGATAGAGCTGAAGGAAATTGCGCGCGCTTCTCCTGCGACGTCAAGAGATCCTCCAGAAATATCACTGATAAATCCAATATTCTGTTGATTTGTCACCAAATAGTTACTCAAGTTGCTGGTGAAGAGGGTGGCAACAGAGACAGCTGATGACCAGTCTTGGAGTAAAGAGGAATAGTAGTTGCTCGTATTGCTCGTGAAAAGGGCGACAGTGGAAATAGGTGTGGACCAGTCTCCAGCATAAGAACCACCGCCTCCTGTGGCTGTGCTTATGTAGATCTGGCCGAGGCCCGCGGTTGTTGAGGCCAGAACAGAATCTAGATAGGGGGTGCTGACGAGATTATTCGCAAATGAAATACCTGCTATTGATGAAAAGAGCTGTGAAGAGGAAATATAGCCGATCGTTCCGAGGCCATCCACTGTGCTTGGCACATTCCATGAGACTGGCGAGTCATTAAAAAAGAGTGACGAATTACTTGTGTAGAAGGGAAGTCCTGATGGCTTTCCTGTTCCAAGATCTATAAAAGTGATTGTGCTCTGCACAAGAACGGAGCTGACCTCGGCCGCATTGACAGTCATTCCTGAGTAGAAAATGACTTGGCCTGCGACAGTTAGGGTGCTAGGGCCATAGACAAAAAGAGAACCAACACTCATGCTCTCAACGAGGGCTGTGCTTGCATAGATATACACAGTGTTAATGGTAGATGCGCCTATTGCGCCTGTGCTGAGAGTAAAGCTGGATAGATAAGGAGGAAGAGTGAATCCACCTTGACTCAGCGTGCTGAGGAAATAGTTGCTTGTATTACTCGTATAACCGGCAACAGTGGATACAGGGGTTGACCAGTTCTGTAGAAGATTATAGGACCAGTTTGATGAATTGCTTGTGAAGGTAGCAACAGAGGAGACAGGGGTTGACCAGTCTTGTAGAAGATTATAGGACCAGTTTGAGGAATTGCTTGTGAAGGTAGCAACAGAGGAGACAGGAGTTGACCAGTTTTGTAAGAGATTCTTAGACCAGTTTGAGGAATTGCTTGTAAAGACCGCAATAGAGGAGACAGGGGTTGACCAGTCTTGTAGGAGA
>Ga0208741_10001085_pt1 | contig 11400 bp, 11 predicted proteins | sample CryBogCBE03Jun09_FD_184576 | JGI IMG/M metagenome (GOLD analysis project Ga0208741, IMG submission 184576) | Freshwater microbial communities from Crystal Bog, Wisconsin, USA - CBE03Jun09 (SPAdes) | ecosystem: Environmental > Aquatic > Freshwater > Lake | place: Crystal Bog, Wisconsin, USA...
CATTTACATCAAGTCCTCCCGGACCCTTGTTTCTGGTGTACGATCATTCAGTGATAACAAACTGTTAATCGTAGCCCAATAGGAGGGCATAAAGCCTGCCTGTTTGGCTGTACAATTATGTTGTTGATATCTTGCGAACGATTGCATTTTTATTTCCATTTTTCCTTAAAATTTATAAGTTACTTTTTATAACCTATGTATCTATTGTATAGTTTATTTAGTCTCTTGTCAACCATTGTTGTAAAAATAAAACAAATTTACTTATTGTGGTATACTGAAAAATGAAATTGAACATCTGCCAGTGTGGGATTAATGCCACAATATTTTCTTAGATAAAACCCTAACATTTCATCTGCATGATGTATAGGCCCGTTATCGTTGACATACATGAGTTCAATGCTGTCAAATAATTTACAGTATTTTTCCATTTGTGTGGGCGGGCCATAGGCCATAAGGTCGCAAACTGATCCCCTCTCCCATCCTTCAACTTTTCTATCTGGAATAACTATATTAGATTTTCCTAGATCTAAATTGATATTATCAAGATACAGATCAAATCTCAAACGAATTATAACATCGTACTGTTCGAAATTTTCAATTATTTGCCAGCCCTGCTTGACCATATACCATTGATCTCTCATTCTTTCTACAAAGAATGTACCGCACTCTATGGCAAATGGATTGATTTTGAATATATCATCTGGTCGTGTACTTGATACTATATCAATGATAGGAAATCTGTTACTGTAAAATTTAAAATGATCTTCAACATGAATTTTATAAGGTTGATATAGATCTATTACATTTTGTATATTCAAGGGCATGGGCTCTACCCAATCAGCTGTGCCTTTAACTCTTCCCCAATTATCCACAGACCATGTACTGATATAAACATCTACATCGTGCTGATCTAACAAACAATTTTTTATTCCTTCATAGGATACATTGTAAGTCCTAGCATGACCAGTCAGTAATAGAGCTACTTTCATGTATTACCAAACAAAATTTTGTTTATAGTATTTTACAATCTTTTTAATTTCTTTGTCAAAGTCAGCCATTGGTTTCCACCCTAGAGATTTTAATTTTCTATCATCAATTGAATATCTCACATCTTGTCCGGCTCGTTCTATGTCATTGATATATTTTTCAATATTATTATCACCATTGGATAATTTAATAATTTTCCTCACTACATTAATATTCTGCGTTTCAAAATTACCAGAAATATTGTAGATTTCATTGACAACTCCGCTGTTAATAATTGTTATAACTGCATTGGCTGTGTCCTCAGCATGAAGCCATGTTCTTACAGGTAGCCCTTTATCATGTAGATCTACTTTCCTATCAATGGTCAAATATTTGATAGTCTTGGGAATTAACTTTTCAACATATTGTCCAATACCGTAATTATTAGTAGGACGCACAATTACATATGGAATTTTAAAAGTTCTTGCCCATGCAAGTACTAACATATCGGCAGCGGCTTTAGTTGCACTGTAAGGGTTGCTAGGCCTAAGGAGATCAGTTTCAGAATGGCTTCCTTCTTCTATATCACCATAGACTTCGTCAGTGGAAAAGTGTAGTAGAACAGGCATCTTAAATCCACTTTTTTGTTTGATCAATTCTAATAAATGATGAACCCCATTTACATTACTCTTCAGGAATACATCACTGCTGACAATACTATTGTCTACATGAGTTTCTGCCGCAGTGTTGATAACATAGTCACAGTCATGTAATCTTTCTAAATCGTTGATATCGGATTCGATAAATTTAAAATTAGGGTTAGCAGTAAACTCTGGTAAGAAATTTAAATTGCTGGCATAGGTAAGTTTATCAACGCCTATTACATACCATCCTTCGTTTAAACATAAACGAGTTACATGGATGCCAATAAACCCGAGGCAACCTGTTACATAAACTATCTTTTTCATAATGTTCCCTTGTATATAAGATTTTGATATTTGTCTAAATTATCTACTAGATATCGAGGATGTGTATCTTCTAATATATCTACCTTGCTGACTTTATAGTCACGGAAAAATTTATTCAATGCTTCTTCTTTCGTAGTATTATCATACTTTAACTTTTCACCCTCGGGCATTGGATCTCTCGAATGTGCCCAACTGCGCTGTTTTTCTAACACCATTTCTCCGTCGGTATTGTCTAAAAAAGTAAAATGCCACCCGGCATTAGGAATACGACCATGTGTATTTGTTCCTGTTTGGCGAATAGTAGCGGGTAACATTTTTTTGAAGTTGCTAATTTCTGTTATAGTACCCACATAATGATCATGCCAATGTTTATGTAACAAATTAATTTTATACGCATACAGATACATATTCAACAAAAATATTGGTCTCAAATTATTAGCAAACAATCTATCTTTATCTTGGAAATGCGGTAATGCGTATTCGAGAGCTGATTTGTTTAAAATCTCATCAAGGCAAGAAATATAAACGATATCGGTATCTTCTGCACCTATTTCATTTAATACTTTAGTGATATAATTATGTTGAAAATGATCTCGCATCCAATCTTTGGAATTTTCTGATTTGCCATAACTGTTGGTTGTATAAGAATCTATGAGGTGAGGATATTTTAAAATTTCTTCATCAAAACTTTCAAAACTTCTATATTCAATTTTAGAAGCATATGGTTCGAATCTTTTATGATCAAAGTTAAGATTTTTTTTACGACCTGTATGTGTTTCACCGGCTTCAACAACAATAAACTTATCTACAAAATCCCAATGTTCATTCAATCTAATTTCATAAAGATCATTTTCGTTTAAAAAACAACAGCAATCATATACCTTCATTTATATTCCTTCATCGATTCAACCAACCCCTTTAATTTAATATTCATGTTAGACAGCTTGTAACCATTACCTGTATAGTTTTTACCTACTCCTGTGATATTGATTACTGATGAAGTTTTATGGTAATTATTAAAAATGTTTACTATCTGATTTAAACTTTGTTTTTCTTTATAAACACAATTGATATCTTTGTAAAGGACTTGATTATTTAAGTAATACTCGATTACTCTATAAAAATCTCGAGCACTGAAGTAATCAAATTGTTTGTCTTCGATATTAATTATCGAGTCTGTTCGAAGTTTATGAAACAATCTTGCAGGAGATTCAGACACATCAAAACATCCAAATAATCTAAGTGTATAAAATTTATCTTGGTTTAACACAAGTCGAGATATTAAATTTTTACTATATCCGTAACTATCTATTGGCTGGGCTGTTAATATATCACCTTCATCGGCTTCTGTAATACTGTTGCGTTTATCAAATTCTGCCCCAGATCCTATATTGATAAACTTATCAAATAAGTTAGTATTATAAAAGTTCATAAAAATATTGACATTATTTCTTAGGTCATCATAATTAACTTCATTAGTTTGTATATCAGCAATACGAATAGAAGTAGCACAATTAATAACTGTATTTGGTCTATTAGTTTCTAACCAAGTTTTAACTGCTGAGTAGGAATTAAGATCTACAGTTTGTCTAGTAACTGGTAAAACATTATATTTGTCGTGTTGAAGAGCATTAACTAGGAATTTACCTAGATATCCATTAGCACCTAATACTGCTACTTTCATACCAATGTTAGATTAGATCCTTCTATATTTTCTTTTGACATAGACAACTCTTGAGCTACTTCAAATATAAGACTTTCTTGTCCTGCAACTGCTTTTCGTTTACCTAATTCAAAGAAAATATCTCTCGGATCTACATTATAATCCTTAGCTGCCGATGCTACATGTTTAGCAAAACCAGAGAACACTCCGCTCAATCCACTAATAACAGACATAGGAGTACTAAAAGGTGCAACTGGATTAAATTCTTTCTCTGCTACATCTGCCGCATCTAAAATTTTATATAGATCAATTCCAGTGGTATAACCTAATCTATGTAATACTGCAACTAATACTTCTAGTTGTGTATTACCAGCACCTGCTCCGAATCCTCGAATACTAGCGTCTAAAATATCTGCACCTGATTCAATCGCCGCTCTGCTATTAGCTATTGCCAGACCTAGATTATTATGTCCGTGAAAACCTACAGGTATATCTAAACCATTTTTTAATGCTGTGATACGATCTACAACATCTTCAGGAAAATAATATCCCGAAGAATCCATGATAACCAACGCTTCTGCACCATAGTTTTGCATCTTTTGTGCTTCACTTACTAATGTTTTAATATCGGCCATATGACTCATCATCAAAATACCAAACGCTGTTTTGTTGGCATTTCGAACATATTCGATATGTCGTTGACAAATATCTGCCTCAGTAACATGTGATGCTACTCGAAATATATCCACGCCTAAATCAATTGCTTTAATTAAATCTCTTTTAATTGTAGCAAATCCCGGAATAACATGCATTGACAGTTTGGTATTTTTTAAATTATTTCTAGAAACTTTTAGAATTTCGTCATCACTAATTATGGCTTCTCCCACCAGCATAGAGGAGGCACCTAAACCATTTCCATGTCCAACCTCAACAACTGGAACTCCGGCAGCCTCTGCGGCAATACAATACTTCTTAAAATTATCAGCAGTAAGTTGATGTCTTACTGCGTGATTTCCATCACGCAATGTAGGATCATGTATGGTTATATGTTTCATTATTTTTTCCTTGATTGTGCAATAAGTTCTAACACTCTTATGGCCGCACAATTAATTATGTCTAAATTACCTGCATACTGCGGTAAGTAATCGCCTGCACCTAAAACTTTTACAGTTACTGTTACTGTATTATCTTTGATAATAGGAGGAACAATTAATTGGTATCCGGGAACATATTGACGAATATTCTCAACCATATTATTAACTGATTCAGTGATTCTCACTGTATCTGGATTTGCTATTTTAGCATATATAGTGGTGACCATGTCAATCGGCGGCGTGGCAGGATTTAAAATTAAAATAGCTTTACTGGCCTTGGCTCCACTGAATTCTCTTAAAGCATCTTCTGTGGTAGCTACATATTCATCTAAATTTTTTCTAGTTGCAGGACCTGCACTCAAAGAAGCGATACTTGAAGCAACTTCGATATATTCGATATCCTTATGAACTTGTGATAATGCGTATGCGATAGGTGTGGTGGTCTGCCCACCACATGTAATCATGTTTACATTATACACAGAGTCGGGTAACCAACTTTGGGTGGCCAATGCAGGAACACACAGATCTCCTAGTTTAGCAGGAGTCATATCGACAACAGTTTTACCAAGTTCTTCTAAAATTTTCCAATGTTCGATATGTGCCTGCGCAGATGTACAATCAACAACTACATCACAAATTTTTGGATCATCTACAATTGCTTGTATGCCTTTATCGGATATAGTTATATTCATCTCTTTAGCACGCTTCATTCCCGCAGAATCTAAAGTTCTACCTGTAAACAATGTACAGGTGAGATATTCAGACCGCATGATTTTTATCAATAAGTCAGTTCCAATATTACCTGTGCCTATAATGGCTACTTTTAATTTCATATTTTATTGTCTATCAAACTTTATCAAAATCTAGATTTTGATTTTTCATGCACTCCAATAATCATAGCCGATGTTAATTTATCTGGAGAAACTAATGGAGATAAATCTTCTAATGGACTAGATACTTGCACGCCCTCTTTACTTATTGACCATCCTAATTTAGGAGAAAATAATTGTTTAGGATGCATAAACACCTCACAAATTACAGGGCCAGTTTCATCTTGTACTTTTTGCAGTATATCATCACAAGTTTCCCAATCTCTAATTTGATAGGATGGAATGTCAAACGCCGTGGCTAATTTACTAAAGTCTGGACAACTAACTCCTGTAGATTTATCAACTCCAGTTCTACTATTTTTAAACAATGCGTTTTGTGTATGTTTGATCATCAAATAGCCATCGTTATTAAAGATAAACAATTTGATAGGAAGTTTGTGGTGAACCATTGTTTGCAACTCTTGTAAGTTCATCATCATACCGCCGTCACAATTTAGACACATAACTTCACCACAGTTATTGGCTATGCTTGCACCTATTGCACCTGGTAACCCATATCCCATTTCACCTAGTCCAGTACTGGTCATAAACCGTTGACCCGGTTTAAATTTAAGAACCTGATGTCCACTTAATAGAGCAGTACCCATATCTGTTACTACAACTTGATCGGGCTTGAAAAATTTATTAAGTCTTTCCATAAATCTATAAGAATTAATAAATCCATCTACATCTTCATGTTCTGCATCGACCCAGGGATAATCATTACGATAGGTATCACATTGTTTAATCCAATGACTCTTAGCGGGTATGGTAACTGTTTCTAACTTTTTCAAAAGTAAATCTATGAATATACCGGCATCACAAACAATACTTTCTCTAATTCTAGATTTAAGTTTACTACTTTCGTTAGCATCAATATCAACTACATCAATGTCTGCATCGCGAGCAAGTTCTGACGGATTATATGCAATCTGGGGTAACGCTAATCTAGTGCCAATTGTTAAAACATAATTGCTATTTTGTAGTACAAAATTTGCGGCTCTTTGGCCATAAACACCTGCACGACCATATACCAACGGATGGTCACTATCAATCATATCAATGCCGGCCCAACTTACAAGAGCCGGAGTTCCTAGCTTTTCTAATAGTGTAATAAGTTTGTTTTCAGCCTTAGCCAGCTTAATACCGTGACCTAACCATAATACCGGTCTATCGTTATTGACTAAACTATCTACCACTTGATCAATTTGAGCATCTAAACTCAATGTTTTAAAACTCTTTTCTAATGGTTTTTCAAATTCTTCACATAAGTCAGCATCTATCATACTGCTTTGTATATCCATTGGAATTTCAATCCATACAGGACCTGGGCGTTGATCCAATGCTACATGAACACATTTTTCTAATTCATATGTAACTTTTAACGGATCAGTAACACGGACAGAATACTTAGTAACTTTTTCTACCATATGTATACTGTCATATCCTTGAACACCCCACATGCGTAAAGGGTTACTTGTTTTAGTATGTGAAGAATTTTCATTACCGGCAATTATAATTCCAGGAATAGAATCAGCCCATGCAGATACGACACCTGTAACAGCATTTGTTGATCCTGCCCCTGTTGTTGCTAAACATACAGCAAGTTTACCGCACATTCTATAATATGTTTGTATAGCCATTGCCGCCGCTTGTTCATGATGGACACAGATAATTTCAGTGTATCCGCGTTTAGCAATAGCTTCGAATATGTGAACATTACCTGCGCCAATAATACCAAATGCATGGGTAATTTCTAACTTTTCTAAAGTCTCCGCTATAATGTCTGCTGTCTTACTTTTATCTGTCATGCTAATCCTTATTTGTACAAGCTCATAAATCCATCAACTTTTTCTCCAATGTAAGCAATCTGCTCTGGAGTAATCACTGGGCTACATCCGTGGAAGAAAGTATTCTTCATGGTAAATGTTGCTACAGGGAAATTATCTCTAGCATCTACTGGGTTCATTAAATGACTATACGCAGGTTGTAACATAATGTTGCCTGCAAAGTAAGGACGAGTTTGTATTAGATTTTCTTCTAAATAGTCAACAATATCCATGCGACTAAAAGGAGCACCTTTACGAATAGTTAATGGAAATGCAAACCAACTTACATCTGCTTTATTTCTTGCACGAGGTAGATGAAAGAACTCTTCATATTTTTCATAGATAGAAAACAATAGATTATAATTCCGTTGACGCAGATCATGTATCTCTGGTAATTTCTTAATTTGCTCTAATCCCATAGCGGCCTGTAATTCAATTGGTTTTAAGTTATAACCAATCTCATCATAAACATATTTGTGATCAAATATCTCCCCAGGCATTTCTGGGATCCATGCGTTAAACCGTTTTTTACAAGTACCACATTTAAGTTTATTAGCATCCGGTCCTACACAATAACATCCACGACCCCATTCGCGTAATGATCGAACAATAATTTCTTGTTGTGGATCATTCATAGCGACAAAGCCGCCTTCACCCATAGTCATATGATGTGCTGGATAAAATGAACATGATGCCATTTCTCCAAATGATCCCAATGGTTTCCCATCATAAGTGGTACCCAAACCATCACAACAATCTTCTAACAATATAAGATTATATTTGCCAACAAGTTCCATTACCTTATCCATGTTAGGAGGATTACCTAGTACATGGGCAAAAGTAATAATCTTAATATCGGGATCTGCAGATAGAAGTTTTTCAGCTTGATCTAGATCAATATTTAAAGTATCAATTTCGATGTCACAAAATACTGGAGTAAATCCGTTTTGAATAGTCGGATTCAGCGTAGTTGGAAATCCTGCAATAGGCATCAATACTTTAGTACCTTCTGGCAAATTATGACCTCTTTTAGATTTCATCGCGGTCATCATTAACAAATTTGCGCTTGATCCAGAATTGGTTAGAACTCCACGACTTTTTCCAAACTGTTTAGGAAATAGTTGTTCGAACCTTAGGCTTTTATTGCCCATTACTAACCAACCATTTAGCAGAGCCTCGGCAGCCGCTACATACTCGTCGGAAGTAAAATGTGGCCCGGCATAGTTTACAAAATCTTTACCAGCAGTCCAAGTTTTATTGGCGTGTTTAGCATCGATATATTTTTTAATTTGATCTAAAATTTCTTTCATATGTTTAATATATAATATAAGGTTTGTAGTGTTTAGTAAGTTTAATTCTATCTTCTAAAGAAAGAGCCGGCCAATGTATTAACCAATCTCCTGGTTCCCAATTACCATTAACACCGAACTTATCTCTATGATCAGTATAATGATAAAATTGATAATTATAACTATTCATAAATCGTTGCGGAGTTACTTTAACTATAGATTGATATTCTTCTTTTATAGGAATATGTGTTGATATAGGCCAAGGAGCCGCAGTTACAGGTAATCCTAACAACCAAGCCATGGCTCGTTGTTCTCCATCCCAATGTTTTAAACTTTCTTCTTCAAATTCAATAATTCCATCAAGAATTGACATTCCTTCTGGGGTATTTCTTATTAGGAAACTATCTGCATTAATTCCATTTACATCAACTGTGACCATAAAATGATAGTCATTATCAATACGATCTTCTATGCGAACAGCAAAGTTGGTTATCATAGAATCAGTACCAGTCCACCATATCCATTCATATTCTGGATGTGTTTCCATTACTTCTTTTACAAAATAAATTTTTTGATATCCAATTCCTGTATCTGGGCGCATGTTATCTATTTTACAAATTGCTCCATACCCATGTTTTTGTGCGTATAATAATTTGTTTTGATTCCATGTGATATCAGATAATGGCTGATATTTTGCATCATTTAAACTTACAACGGCATGCATAATAATCCTTAGAAATAAAATCCGTTAATACGGGGAAACCATGTATCGCCATAACCGTCATGTGGTGTTTTAGTTTGTTCCCAATCGGCACGAAGTTCACACCAATATGTTTTGCCTAGACCAATAGCAATACTCAATGCTGAACTTTGATTACCAATGAATTGCTCACATCCTTGGATAATTCTAGAGGCTTCTAATAGGTCTTCAGTTTTTCGATATTGAATTGATATTTTAAAAGTTTCTTCAAATGAAGCATGTTCTTCTTCTGTACCAATAAAAACTCCATAATCTGAAAGTCCATTTTTAATAAAATCATTCCAACCTGAACCATCTGCACCATGTAAATGCCTATGAGTTCTATTGACTACAATTGGTTTACCTTGAATTTTAATCGGCTTAACTGGAGTTAACCATGATTCATATAGTAGTTTTTTTCTTATTTCGGGATCATGGATATTAAGTTTAGCAGCCAATGCGTAACATTCAGTTTGGTTACCTTGCCATCCTTTGATAAGATGCATTTTCCAATGGTCGGAAAAATCCTCATCAATTTCTTCATTAGTCCACACAGCAACTTCATCTAGATAATCTTGAGCCTTGAGCAGTGGTGCTATGATATCATAGTCTTGCTGGGTTAATCTACCAGACGCTTCTCCAGCTCCATTCGGCCAACCTAGTACATCCCTACAAAATGTATCAAGGCCATCTAGTTTAACATATAGATTACCACCACCTAACATTTTTATTAGGCAAAGGCTATATACAATATCACCAAATGTACTTATAGTTGAATAGTTCTTTTTTTCCATGTTATTCCTTATAGTTTAAAAATTATACGATATTTAAGGAGTAGTTGCAACCCCAGTAAAATTACTAAGGTGCTCTAACTACTTTATGAATTGATCGTTCGTAATGATATGTTCCACTTCTACGGCCGCCTGCTCGGAGAAAATTCCAAAGATCATTAAAGTTATTTTCTAATTGTTCCCAATTAGGATTTCCTGGATATGTATCTTTGATCTTATTGAATCTCAGGCGACAGTTAGGATTAGCAACAATTCTATATCCCGTTTGATCTAGTTTTACTCCCATCCATCCTGGCACAACTCTTTCACTCCAATCGATGTCAGATGCATCAGATCCGGTTACGGGTTCTAGGTCTTCATTCAATGGTTGCTCTAACATCACAGATTTTTTTGCCACCCAATACGATCCTTGTACTGCCATGTAAGGTATAAAACAATCTATGTCCCAAGGTATAGTCATAGCATATGGTAATTCTGGATATCCGGGTACAGTACCAACTCTCCAACCATTACCTCTAATATCGCCTTGTTCGGGACTGTGTCGTATATTATGAACACAGATATCCCAGTCTAATCCAAACTTTTCAAATTCAATGTACCAGTCAGGATCAAAAGTATGGTAGTCATGCATTATAACCAGCACATCATATTTGCTTTGTTGGACTCCGAGATTTTTCTTTTTTGTTAACCAAACTCGGGGCGCTATTGCTGATTCATCAAAAGGAACATATGTGGTGTTGACTCTATTTAAAGTTGTAGTCAAACCACCTACAACTATGACTTCATACTCCGGAATGTTTAGAACTTCGATACTATCTATAATTTGATTTATGCGTTGATCATCTCTTCCTGATGTCACAACTATGATTGAAATTCCGGACATTATATTTTTTCCTTGACTAGTAACAGCACTATAAATAATTATATGCTTATTTAATGATTGATAGTATAGTCATGAAATAAAATAAATTTTTAGGAAAATATGAATATTATTATACCAATGGCCGGTCTCGGCAGTAGATTTCAAAAAGTAGGTATCACTGAGCCTAAGCCATTGATTAAGGTCTTGGGCAAAACATTAATTGAGCACAGTGTCGACAGCTTCAATGTTGATGGTCAATTTATTTTTATCACAAGAGAATTTGAAGACAAAAATGACAATGAGTTACTTTCTCACCTTCTCAAACAACTG
>Ga0208741_10001088_pt1 | contig 11357 bp, 13 predicted proteins | sample CryBogCBE03Jun09_FD_184576 | JGI IMG/M metagenome (GOLD analysis project Ga0208741, IMG submission 184576) | Freshwater microbial communities from Crystal Bog, Wisconsin, USA - CBE03Jun09 (SPAdes) | ecosystem: Environmental > Aquatic > Freshwater > Lake | place: Crystal Bog, Wisconsin, USA...
ACGGATTTACCAAGTACTGTGTATATAATAAACAAGCAAAATCGCAATGCAAGCCTTCATCGCGGCTGATTAGTTCATTGGCAAAACTCAAGCCCGGCATCAATCCACGTTTCTTCAACCAGAAGATAGAACAGAAGCTACCACTAAAGAAGATACCTTCTACAGCAGCAAAGGCAACTAAACGCTCTGCAAAACTTCCTTTATCAATCCAACGCAACGCCCATTGTCCCTTTTTCTGTACACAATCAATGGTATCTATTGCATGCAGCAAACGGTCTTTTTCTACTACGTCCTTTATGTAAGTATCAATCAATAAAGAATAGGCTTCACTGTGAATATTCTCAATCATCACCTGAAAGCCATACATACAACGGGCTTCGGGATATTGTACCTCTTTTAAAAAGTTTACAGCTAGGTTCTCATTTACAATCCCATCGCTGGCAGCAAAAAATGCCAATACATGTTTAATGAAGAAACGCTCATCCTCGGTCAGCTTATTTGCCCAATCCTGCAAATCAGGCGTGAGGTCAATCTCTTCAGCCGTCCAGAAACTAGCTTCCGCTTGCTTGTACATCTGCCATATATCCTGATGAGTAATCGGGAATAATACAAAGCGATCTTTGTTTTCCTGTAAAATCGGTTCAATCTGCATATATCAATAGTTCTTTGCTTGTTAAAGTCGTCACCGCATCAGGGGATGCATTGCTGCATTTTCCCTTCGTTATTTTCCTTGCTTAATTGGGGTAAACTATGCGATTGGAGTACAATACTACGACTGCCAAGAGAAATGAAAGAGCAAGGTTTTTCACATTATGTTTACAAAAAAGTGTAGTCGTTATGGGATAAGGTTTTGGGTAGGTTTTATACATTCTCTGTAAATTTAATATGCGTGTAAATTGGCTTTCATGTTTAGCCAGATGGGTACAATCAATCACTGAACAGGCGAACAAAGCCAAATTGTGGCCTGTTCAATACATTAACCCAAAAACGTCAAAAACGCTTATCATCAAGGCTATTAATGGTAATTTAACCATGTTGTATGCCCTTTTCTATCAAAACAACATAAATCTTTAGCTCCCGAAAACGCACAAACAGGGCAAAAGCAACCTTTTTTGCTGGGACTACACGTCTTAAATTGAATATGACACGTTTTTGAAACATTTTGTAAGTCTTTAGGAGAGTGACATCGCACTGTACTGTAAATTGGTGTAGCGCTCCTGTAAATTGACATCCTCTCCTATTTGGTTGTACTTTTTATAATTTACACCAGTTTTTATACGGCGTTTTGAGTTTTTATGTTAGTTATTAATTTATTTGTAGCATCTCTGGAAACGGAATGGAGAAGGGAAGGAACTGTTGGCATATCAGTAGCTGATAGCGGTAGATTTTTATTAGAACATTAGTAACCAGCAATCCAAGACGGGGTTATAGACCATACATTGAGAGGGAACCTAAGCGAATGCAGGCCACAGGCGTGCGCTAGCCTATGTAGATTTGACTGAGTGACAAACGGGGCTACATAAAACCTCCAGACACGGTTCTGACGTTGGAATCACTCCTGTGGTTTCCACAGACTCGGTTCTGATGTCGGAACCACCCCTGTGGTTTCCACAGACTCGGTTCTGATGTTGGAACCACTCCTGTGGTTTCCACAGACTCGGTTCTGATGTTGGAACCACTCCTGTGGTTTCCACAGGTACATAATAGATTCATTAAAGCGAAGTCTCTCATCCATTTTACAAAAACCCCGTATTTGTACGGGGTTTTGTGTTTTTATATTAGTTATTGATTAATTTAAAGCACCTTTGGAAACGGAAAGTGGATGGAGGATGGAGATTTTAGCAAGTGCCAGTTAGAAACTGGTTTGACTAATAGACACAAGACATCTTTCGGAAGACTGCGAGAGAGGGTATATTTGGGGAGTGTGTTGAATATTGTGTACATCAGTAACGGCGAGCACATGACGGGAGTCATGCACCAGACCCCGATTTTTGAATAGTACTTTACTGAACACATTCATGGACTAGATGGGGTTGGAAGTTGAAGTGCGCTGGCTGTATAGATTAATTTTCCCACTTACCCCAAATAATCTTACCTGTATTTAAATCCCAAGTTCCTCGTTGCCAAAAATGCCCCATCATATTTTTTTCATAGAGACCATATCTTTCTCTGTTCACGTATGCTATATTATTGGAAAGACTATCAATGCAGTAAAAAACTGTATCTTTTTGTTTAATAAGATCATAAATAACACTATGACCATTGTTACCCATCGAATGATGGTATGAGTATATGAATTTATCTTTTAAAATAAAAAATTTAATAACATCTTCATTTGAAAAGTCAAGTGTTATGACATTAACGGTTGAAAATATTTTTGGAAGTCTATTTCTCAAATCATACTCAATTTTAGTTTTAAATGAATCAGCAGGTAACTTATTAAGGTAGTTTTTAAAATTGTTAATTTTTGACAATTCAATCATTTGCGAATTAATTCTTGGGTTATTTTTGATCACAGATACAATCCAACTATTTAAAATAGTGCTATCATTATCTGTGAAAATTAGTTGTCTTTTTCCTTTACTACAATTATCTTGACTACAAGATATAATAAAAGATAATGCAAATAAGAAGAAGAATACTTTCATAACGTAATTAGTTATTTAAGAATTTTGTATCAATGTCGGAACTTTTTCCAGCAAATAGAGAACTACACTAAAAATCTAGGGGTACATCGAGCTTGTGTTTGACTTATTGATTATTGCTTTCCCCAAATTTTATTCTTTTCCATAATAAACTCCTCCTCGGTAATTAGTCCATCATTCTTAAGTTTTCCGAGTTTTTCAATGGACGCAAGAACATCATCTGACTTGGGTTTGTTTTTTTTCCCTATCTTAAAGAATAAGTAACCTATTACGATTATCTCTGTAATAATTAAAAATCTAAAAAGAACTTTAACTCTAAATTCACCACCATCAGTTGAAATTGTTTCTGTGAAAATTGCACCTAATTTGTATCCTATGATGAATATGGCAGTAAAGTAAAATACCTTTAACATTAATCTCTGTAAATTAATATATCTTGATTTATCGTTTTCCATTTATCTCAAGTTTTATTTATTGCTTAATTTTGTAGTAATGCTTCTATTGCTTCGGATTTAACTGTGAAGATAGAAGTTCTAATTGAAGTACCCCTGTCACTATCTGGTGCATGTAGCACTTTTGTTTCATAAGGTTTAAAATTTTCAAAATCAACATATTCAGTTTTATAAACTGCCCCACTAGCTAATATGTACTCAATCTTTACTTTTATTAATTCTACAAAATATCTACTTTTATTGACCACCGGTATATTTATATCCGTTATACCGCCAATTTTTCTGTAGTTGTAGTTGAATTTATCAATAAAAATTAGTTTTTCTAAGTTCGTTTTAAGATAATTTGACATTGCAGTTTTGGCATCAACTGTAACTCTCTTCAAGATGACTGCATTATCATTATCACCTTTTTTTAATGTTAATGTATAATCTGATAATTCAGCAACAGTCAAATCAAAACCTTGACTTCCCATTCCTTTTGGATGAATACTCAATTTATCATTATTCATTGACCATATACCATCGTTAATTGTAGCATTTTCAAAAACTTTCAAATTCCCATTTTCAAAAAAGGTCATCGTTACATTTTGGTCATTACTCCAACTACCGATTATTTTATCTGCTGAGATATTGTTGGAGTTACCAAATTTTGCTTTTTCTTTATTGTATCCATTAGCTAAAGCTTTGAGTCTATCTGTTTTTTTGGGATGCGTTAAAGTTTCTACATCAGATAAATTTAGGAAGGCTAATTGAGCCTGTTTTAGGGTAGCACCAAGTTTGTAGAGTGTTTTTCCTGCAAATTCATCTGCTTGAAGTTCATTACGTAAGTAGTTTTCTGGTTTATTTACAAGTACGTTGAAATGACCTAGTGCATGATGTCCAAGTTCATGTGCCATAATTGTAATAGAAGCCCAGTCTGTACCAGAATTATTGCTAATCCTTTTTTCAGTAAATCCAAGTGTTTTTACTTTATTCAAGAAAGCATTATCATAAAGTATATAATAAACCCCATCTTTTACAGTAGCTAGACATGTACCCACATTTGAGCAAGGTGCAAGAACATAGTTATTAACTAAATCAGCCGCATCACAAATTTTGTCAAGACATGGTTTAGCTTCTTGATTGTCTTTAAAGCCTAGCTCATTACAAACGTTTGTACTGACTTTTTTACCGTAGAAATCAACTGTTTGTCCATGAATGGATAAACTCAATAGTGATAAAAAAAAGAGTGATAGAAAAAACTTCATATTTAATAATTTATTTCAATTGCTGCTATTGAACTTTTACTTTGAAAAACAAAGGTACAATTGAACCCTTGAATCCAACTTTAGTGTTTATTCCCATTTCAAAAGGGCTGTAGGTTATGTAGGAAGGATCTATTGAATCCTTCTTGAATAAATCTTTATACCATTTCCACAAGTCACCATTGTAATTGGGTATTTCCTTTATTAATCTATCCAAATTCACAATCCGTTTGTTTGAGTAGAGTATACAAAGTATATCCTCACCTCTTTGCTCAGCGGAATAGGCATTTCCATAATTTTCAGGCAGCTCTAAAATAGAATTTGATGATGTAACTAATGGAATATCAAAAACAGAATTTTTAGAGTTATAATGCAATGGAAAAAGTATTTCACTCGTATTGTTGGGTTTATAACTGAATATGTAAACATAGCTGTCTTTAATTAAATTACGTGCTTTTAAGCGAAAGAAATCATCAAGGTTTATTGTTGTGCTTGTGTGATAAAAGTTATCAGATCCATAAAATGTTGAAATAGATTTAAATTGATTATTACCATTTTCATCTTTTCCTGAATATTTTGATAATTGAAATCCACCTTGAATTTGTTGCTTTGGCATTTCTTTAAAGGCAATAGAAAATTGATACCCTTCTTTACAATACCTACCATAATCTTCATATGAAATATAAAAGAACCCCTTATTACCCCAATTAGTACCCCATGAGTTGATAATTTCAAACCTTTTTTTTGTATTGTCATATCCAATAACACATAAAGCATGGTATCCATCATCTTTTTCATAGTCTTTAGGATTATATAACCCATCATTGCTAACTCTATTAAATGAAGCCTTCAGTGCCAATGATATAATTACAGGCTTACTTGAACTAAGTGAATTTATCGTAGTCAATATTTTTTGGATAGGACTGGCATAATTATTCCATAAAGTGTAATGGTCTTTGATTTTATAATCTTTTGCTTCGGCGTCTTCTTTCATTGATGGAGTTACCCTGCAATCATTTGGATTAAAGTCTTTAAAATCACAATCCCCTTTCTCTTGGACTAATTTGATAGCATCTTCAGTTTGTGCTCCATCTTTACACCCACCTTTTTTAATCTGATTATAGATATAAAGTGCTGACCTTGCTCTATTGGTAATATCCTTTGTGTTCGTATTATTTTCAGCAATAGCCTGAGATATTGTTAAAGCGGCATACCCTGTAGCCCAAGATGTACAGGAACCTATTTGACCTTGATCACCTGGAGTCGGGCAATATTGTTTTAATGAATAAATATCTTTATCAGGCTCAGTAAATTTTAATGCAGGAGAAATAGTTTCAATTTTTGCATATTTCACTGGGTTCAATATTAAGCCAGTTAAATGTTTAGTTTGGGCAGGAATGGTAACTGGTTCAGAGAGTAAAATTAAAATGACAAGAAAAAGTCTAAATATTTTAAAATTGTTCATAGTTAAAAAAAAACTATTTAAAGTCAAAAGTAATGCCAATTAGCATTCGTTTCGGCGCAAGACTTCCGTAGGATGTCTTGTGCTTACTAGTCAAACCAGTTTGTAACTAGAATTACTTTTGTCTTCTCCAAAATCTACTCATCATCACGTGGCATGTAGCAACTTTTTTTTAGGACTTAACAATTATAAAGGGCCCACCCCCTGACTTCCCCAATGAGGAGAATTGCGAATGGGTTTGCGGATAGTTGAGGAGTTCGTCTAGTTCATGATTGTCTCGAAGTCGGGTTGATGACGCTATTGTGGACTGTCTGTTGCAAAGGTTGAATAAGGCAAATTGTTATAAATATTGTTGCGTATTGAAAACTTAGGTAAATTTGTTTGCTAAACACGGCATTATGCAAACGGAAATAAGAAAAATAAACTTGATACAAGCAATTTTGAAAGTTGATAAAGAAACAACGCTCATAAAGCTTGAATCCGTTCTGCAAGGTTTGCACAAACAAAGAAACAAAAGACCAAAGGCGGCTAGCATTTATGATTTTGTGGGTATCATTACCCCAAATGAAGCAGATGAAATAACAAAAGCAATTAATGAAACCTGCGAAACAATAAATACCGATGACTGGAAATAACTTTTTAGTAGATACCAATATCGTTATTGAAGTTTTTAAAGGAAACAAAGAAATAGCCGATTACTTATACAAACTTTCCGAAATATTTATACCATCTATTGCCTTGGGAAAACTGCATACTGGTATCAACAGGGTATCGAACAGAGAAAAGCATTTGAAAAGACTAAATGACTTTCTGAAGTTAACCACTATATTGAATGTAGATGGTGATACGGCTGTGATTTATGGTGAATTAATTGCCGATTTATATAAACTCGGTAAGCCAATACCTACTAACGATGTTTGGATTGCTGCTACTGCGATTCAATACAACCTGACACTTTTATCATCTGACAAGCATTTCGAAAAAATAAATCATCTACAATTTAGCTATACAAAATAGTAGCCCCAACTAATTCATGAATATCAAAGTGTAGTTAATGAGGATGTTGTGGACTGTAGGTAGACTAGGTGCTTGTTTATGAAAGACCCGCCTACTGACTTCCCCAAGGAGGAGAATTGCGAATGGGTTTGCGGATGGTTTTGTTGGTTTGATATAATTTCCGCTAATCCCATTTTAATTTATTTTCTGAGATTCTTCTAAGGCTATTTTAAAAAAGTGTACCCCATAGTGTACCCAAAACTAAAAATGCCTTGTAACTCATTGAATTACAAGGCATTTTAAAATCTAATTGCGGACCGGACGGGACTCGAACCCGCGACCTCCGCCGTGACAGGGCGGCATTCTAACCAACTGAACTACCGATCCTAAAGAACTTCCTATCCAAACTTTTTCGTTTCCGTTTCGTTCGTTTCGGGGTGCAAATATAAGGGTACAGATTCCAAACAAACAAATCTTTCTTGAAATAATTTCATACCGTACTTTTACCGCTCAATAATTGAATTTATGCCGCAATACCCAAATAGACAGTTCCTTGATTTTGAACAACCAATCAAGGACTTATATGAGCAAATTGAACAGACTAAAAAGCTTGCAGAAAAGAATCAGAAAATTGATTATAGTTCTACTATCAGTCAACTAGAAAGTTCAATTGTTGATAAGAGGAAAGAAATAACTGAGCATCTTACCCCTTGGCAACGCGTGCAATTGAGCCGTCATCCGGACAGACCTTATATGTTGAAGTACATAGAAAAGATGACGACTAATTTTATCGAGTGCCATGGAGACAGGAACTTTGCTGACGATAAAGCAATGATTGGTGGATTTGCAGATCTGGATGGTGAAACAGTAATGCTTATTGGTCAACAAAAGGGGCATACAACCAAGATGCGTCAACTCAGGAATTTCGGAATGGCAAAGCCTGAAGGATACAGGAAGGCTTTGAGACTGATGAGGCTAGCGGAAAAGTTTGACAAGCCAATTATTACATTTATAGACACCCCGGGGGCTTATCCGGGTCTGGAAGGGGAAGAACGTGGACAAGGCGAAGCGATTGCAAGAAACATTTTTGAAATGATTAGGTTGAAAGTACCCGTTATCTGTATCATTATTGGAGAAGGGGCGAGTGGAGGTGCATTGGGAATTGGTGTTGGCGACAGAGTATTGATGATGGAAAATACCTGGTATACGGTAATATCTCCAGAAGGATGTAGCTCGATATTATGGCGTAGTGTTGACAAGAAAGAAACCGCTGCTGAACAATTAAAACTCACATCTATAGATATGAAGGGCTTTGGTCTGGTAGATGAAATTGTTCCAGAACCAATTGGTGGCGCCCATTGGGATTATGTAGAAGCTGCTGAATTGCTAAAAAAGGTGATACTAACTAACCTAAAGGAAATAAAAAAACACTCACCCAAGGTTCGTATAAACAAAAGAATCGAGAAGTTTGGGAAAATGGGATTCTGGGAAGCAATACCTACTACAGAGATTCCAGCCATTGCTAGTGAATAAAAATAATTTGCACTATTGTTTGGTAGCAGCATTAAAAAAGGGAGAATATAGATAAAGTTTATATTCTCATAAATCTTTTTGCTAATATTGCCGCCACTTTGATATTAAATATAAAATCGTAAGATGTCTTTGCGTTCTACTCTTTCAGGCACAGGGGTTGCCTTAATTACCCCATTTAAAAATGACTTATCTGTAGATTTTCCTGCTATTGAGCGGGTTATTAACCATGCAATTGCCAGTGGTGTTGAGTATGTGGTTACTTTAGGAACTACTGGTGAGACTCCAACTATTTCTAAGAAAGAGAAGATTGAGATACTTGAATTTACCTATAAAGTGGTTGCAGGAAGGGTGCCTGTTGTAGTTGGCATTGGCGGAAATGATACTGCAAGCACTATTAAAGACTTGCAATCCTTTCCATTAGACAAGGCCATTGCCGTGCTTAGTGCCTCACCCTATTACAGTAAACCTTCTCAAGAGGGTCTATATCAGCATTACAAGGCTTTGGCCGAAGCATCTCCCCTACCATTGTTATTATACAATGTACCAGGACGTACAGGCAGAAACCTTAGTGCAGCAACCACACTTAGGCTGGCTCATGAAGTAACTAACATTGCAGGTATCAAGGAAGCTTCTGACGACATGAATCAATTTATGCAACTGGTCAAGAATCGTCCGAATGACTTCTTGATTGTAAGTGGGGACGATGCCTTGATTCTTCCGCAGATTGCATGTGGTGCAGATGGGGTAATCAGCGTAGCTGCAAACACATTTTCTAAAGAGTTCTCAACCATGATCCGACTTGCACTTGCAGGCGATTTTGCAGCAGCGAGAGCCATTCATTACAAATTATTAGATGGCTATGATATGCTGTTTGAAGAAAATAACCCAGCTGGCGTAAAAGCATTTTTATATGAGCAAGGGTTTATTGAAAATGTTCTGCGTTTGCCACTAACACCTGTTAGCAGTAATCTTCAACTGCGTATAAAGGAGTTCCTGCATTCATTATAGAACTAGGCTTAGCATTTTGAACTGGAAGTGAAAGTTTATATTCTTGTTTGACGTGTGAGAACTAACTCTTCTAAACTAAAATCTATTGAAAATATTTAGTTTAAGTACCTGTAAAGAATGCATAAAAAAGCCTGCTTGAATAAAATTCAAGCAGGCTTTTTATTTAAGTGAGCTTCTTTGTATTTTAATTAAGATGCTTTTACTTCTGCACCAACTTTAGGAGCTGTTGTTTTTTTACTATTCGCTGGACGGCTTTTACCGAATGACCCTTTGAATCTTTTTCCTTTTGCTGTTTTTTTGTCGCCTCTACCCATAATAATTATTTGTTTTTGTATATTTTGAATCGCAAAAATAAAAAGTTTTGCCCAACCGAACTACTTTATTATTTTATTCTTTTAAATGCTGGCACTCAATTGCTTTCCAGCTTTGAATTTAGCTACTTTTTTTGCCTTTATTTTAATAGAAGCTCCCGTTTGAGGATTACGTCCTGTACGCGCAGAACGAGACGATACTGAAAAAGTACCAAAGTCTACCAATGTAACTTTGTCACCGGCCTTTAGGGTCTTAGTAACGGCAGCGGTGAACGAATCTATAGCAGCATTCGCTTGTGTTTTTGTTATGCCTGCGTCTTCGGCAATTTGTGCAATCAAGTCAGCTTTGTTCATGAAATTCTTTTTAAGTGTTTTATTAAAGTTCCAAATTTATTGGGTTTATTGATTTAAACGGATATTTTTTTTCAAAAAAACTATTTCCGAAAGGAAATCGTGTCTTAATAATAAAAAATAACTCATTTTACTTAATCAATACTCTCCATCAAGCTTCTGAACCCGATAATTTTATTACCCCAACTACTCAAAGCATCTTCCCTCAGAGCAGGTGCATAGGTATTTAGATACATCTCATACGATTTCCTATCAGTTGCATAGAACTGAACGGCATAGGTAACCCCCTCCGATTCATCGCTATCCAAGAGTCTTACAAACTGGTATTTATTAAAACATCCCTTCTCCATAATCTCCGGGATGTGCTTTTCTTTCATCCAAGCAACCCACAAAGCGCTGATGCTGTGGGCAACGTGCGTGGTAACATTATATATAATCATTGCAAGTTTCTTTTATTATACCACTTTTAACTCCAGATAAATAGGGCAATGGTCGCTATGCTTTACATAGGGGTATATTGTAGCGGCAGTAATACGATCCTTTAAGTTGTCAGTTACACTGATATAATCTATACGCCATCCTTTATTCTGTAATCGTACTGTTGGAAAACGCTGGCTCCACCAGGTGTAGGCATCTTTTGTATCAGGATTTAAGTATCTGAAACTATCTACCCAACCCGTCTGATAAAAATTAGTAAGCCATTCCCTTTCTTCCGGCAAGAACCCCGACGAATTCTTATTTCCTTTTGGATCGTGTATATCAATTGGATGGTTGGCAATATTGTAATCGCCAGTAACAATCAGCTTGGGGCGCGTTTCTCTTATTTTATTCAAATAGTCGTTAAACTCATTCAGCCATTGATACTTGTAAGTCTGTCTTTCATCACCACTTGTGCCACTTGGATAATAGGCATTTATCAAGGTGATATCTCCAAAGTCTACCCTAATCACCCTTCCCTCAAAGTCACTCTGTTCTATGCCATTGCCATAGACAATATTGGTTGGTTTAATCTTTGTGAAGACAGCTACCCCACTATACCCCTTCTTTTGCGCCGAGAACCAAAAGGTTTCATAGCCCAACGCTTCAATCGACTTATAATCTGCATCATCTTTAGTTGCTTTTGTTTCTTGCAGACAGATGATATCTGCCGGATTGGTGCTTAGCCAATCTATAAACCCTTTCTTGATGGCTGCCCTTATTCCATTCACATTGTAGGAGATGATACGCATGAGTATTCAATTTTATGTTTAGGTTGCTAAAATACAGCAACTCTATTTTCAAATTCAGAATAAATTTTCGATGAAAGATTCTGCATTTTAAATACAGCTGATTTTATAATACACTCACAATTGATC
>Ga0208741_10001089_pt1 | contig 11351 bp, 11 predicted proteins | sample CryBogCBE03Jun09_FD_184576 | JGI IMG/M metagenome (GOLD analysis project Ga0208741, IMG submission 184576) | Freshwater microbial communities from Crystal Bog, Wisconsin, USA - CBE03Jun09 (SPAdes) | ecosystem: Environmental > Aquatic > Freshwater > Lake | place: Crystal Bog, Wisconsin, USA...
AAAATAATAAAATGATGTTGATAGCCGTCCTGTGGTGTAGGGGGGATGGATACCCACAAAATAATGTCGGCCAAGATTTAAATAATTGTGTCATCTATTGCGTGGAAATACCCGCCGCCCCCTTCCTGTATTCCATCACATTGCTAATACCACTTTCATTGTTTTCCCTGTCCACACAGGTTACCGCTACAAAGCAATTGGCACTGCCGCTTGGCAACAAGCTTTTAGCCATGTTGAAACTAAAGCCCTTTGCACGGCCGGCACCAATAATCATGGCAGGGTGCTGCCCAAGCTCGGCAGGCGAGGCAGCTACATACACCACATAGTTTTTTACAACTTCCTCGGTTCGGTTTTCTTCGATACCAGCAATATTGATGGAATCGGGGCTGTTTGCTGCCTCTGATACCTTTGTTAGTTGCGGCTGCGTCGGTGGTGTGGAATCAATCCAAAGGGCGGGCGGTATAAGCGCGGGATACTTATAATAATTGTTCTGCAAGCTGTCTTCCAAGCCGTTGGGGTTTTGCAATAAGCTGTTGCAGCTAAAATAGATACTGCCTTGTACGTTGCTGCAACTGCGCAGCATTTTTATTTGGCCGGGAAGCTCGTCGGTACTGCGCCAGCGGGCATTGCTTGCCTCGGTGGCTTTGTACACTGAGTGGCCCACAAATACCTGCCTGCCATAACTGTGTGCTGCCCACCATTTAAGCAGCGTTTCATAGTCAGATTTTGGGTCGCCTATCACCCAATAAATTTGTGGGGCAACATAATCAATCCATCCTTTTTGCAGCCAAAGCAACACATCGGCATACAAATCGTCGTAGCTGCTGGTGTTGCCAACGGCAGTGTTGCTGCCCATAGGGTCGCGCTCGCTGCTGCGCCAAATACCAAAAGGGCTGACGCCGAATTTTATAAAGGGCTTAGTATCCAGCACCACATCGTGTATTTTGCTAATAATACTGTCGCAGTTGCTTCTGCGCCATGCCGCAAGGTCCATACCCCTGCCGTATAAAGTATAAGTACCCCTGTCGGGAAATTCTTTTCCGTCCACCGGGTAGGGGTAAAAATAGTCATCCATGTGCAGGCCGTCAATATCGTAACGGTTAAGTATGTCACGCACAATATCTGTTACGTATTGCATTACAATGGGCAGGCCGGGGTTAAAATATTTTTTGCCCACATAGGTTAAAAACCATTCTGGGTGCTTTTTGGTAATATGGTCTGCCGCAACGGAGGAGGTTTGTAGGTTAAACACTGCCCTGTAGGGGTTTATCCATGCATGAAACTCCATACCGCGTTTGTGGGTTTCCTCCACCATAAACTGCAGGGGGTCGTAATACGGGTAAGGGGCCACACCCTGCCTACCGGTAAGGTATTCGCTCCAAGGCTCGTATTGGGATGGGTAAAAAGCATCGGCAGACGGGCGAACCTGCACCATAACGGCATTTATGCCATCGCGCTTTAAATTATCTAGCAACTGGGTAAATTGCTGTTTCTGCGCATCGCTGGAGAGACCTTTTTCGCTGGGCCAGTCTACATTGGTAATCGTTGATACCCAAGCACCCCTAAATTCGTATTTGGGCTGGCCGGCAGCCAACAAGCAGCACCAGGTAAAAACCATACACCCAACCAAGGCCCTTAATGCTTTCATATTAGTTATAACGGCCATCTGCTGCTGTTAGTTTTATGGGTTAGTTATTTAACGTTTTTGTTTGGGAGTCCATAGTCCATGGTCGATAGCCCATAGTAAAAAATTCGCACTCAGCTGAAATAACTAAGGGCTCATTAAAAGACGATGGTAACCCACCATCAATCAAACACTTCCTAACTTTCTTGCCGATGAGTCCCTTACCTTTTTTTAATCTTCCCACACAGTAAGGCCTTCGCTACAATTGGCGCAAATATCAATGTTCTTGCGGCTGGCCAATAACTCCTGCCTAAACTGCTGGTAATTGTCGTTGTGCCAAATTTGCTTAAAAGACTGGTTTTTTAAATTGCCAAGCTGGTGCATAGCGTCTTTGTCAAAACAACAGGGTACCACCAGCCCATCCCATGTAATCACATTGGCATGCCATAGCTTCCAACAGTGGTTTTTAAGGCCGCTTTTTATGGCACGCTTACCCGTTTTGTCTTTTTTATACCTACTGTATTTATTATTTTCAGGTATCAGGTTGTTGGGGTCGTTTTCGTAGTCGTACACCTGTGCGGTTTTAAAACGCACTTGGTCAACCCCTACTTCGGCGGCCAGCTTTTTTACGTCCTCAATTTGGTGTTCATTGGGCTTTACCACCAAAAATTGAAAAAACACAAACGGGGTTTTACTGTTTAGTTCCTTTTTCCATTTTACAATGTTGCGTGCGCCCTCTAGCACCTTATCCAATTTACCGCCCACCCGGTATTGTTGGTACACATCCTGCGTGGTACCGTCGATGGAAATAATCAGCCTGTCTAACCCGCTCTCCACCGTTTTACGCGCTTTTTCATCGGTTAAATAATGGGCGTTGGTTGATGTGGCTGTGTAAATGCCCTTATCATGCGCATACTTCACCATCTCTAAAAAGTCGGGGTTTAAAAAAGGCTCCCCTTGAAAATAGAAAATAAGGTATAACAACTGCTTGTGTATATCGTCGATGGTTTCCCTAAAAAAGTCTTTTTTTAACATGCCGGTGGGCCGGGTAAATTCCCGAAGGCCGCTGGGGCACTCTGGGCAGCGTAGGTTGCACGAAGTGGTAGGCTCAAACGACACTGAAATGGGGTAGCCCCATTGTATTGTTTTGCCTGTTAGTTTGGTAAGCTGGTAACTGGCCATTACTGTAAAGGCGTTCCATGCACGGCGTGGGGTTAGCTTGCCCAATAAATTCACACTATCATTCCAGTTAAAATAAGGCATATGTAAAATTACAAGGATAGGTTGTAAAAACAATCAACTGCGGCAGGCGAGGCAGATTTTTACGGCATTGGTAAACCCTGCTAACTACAACCAAAAAAGTTTTAACAAAGCAATTGCGCAGTATTACGCAATACCCAATTAGGAAAAATAGGCCCATTTTTTGAACCGTGCTATACAATAATACCACTCATTATTTAGCCGGGTATGCCTACCCAATTTAGCATAAGTATAATTGCACATGGCATAAAAGCAACCCCGCTATTACCTACCCACAACTTTTCGTTACTTTAGGCGCATGATACAACAATGGCTAAACATACGCACGTTGTTTTTGCTGGTGGCAATAACCATTGTGACCGGAACAGTATTTTACTCAAATTACCTAGCCAAAAAAATTGACGAGGACGAAACACGCAAGGTGGCTCTTTGGGTAGAAGCCCAGAAAAACATTGCCAGCGCGGGCAACCAAGGGCTTGAACTGGCTTCGGCCATATCAATAGGCAACAACGACATACCCATTATCGAAACCAATGAAAACGATGTAATTAACCCAGGCAACTGCGTAAACTTAGACACTGTGGCTATTAAAACCGACACAACCTACCTGCCGAGGATGCTGCGGTTGTTTAAAAAAGAGCACAAACCCATTTTTTATGTAATTAGCGAAAAGCCATACGCCGCCAACAAATATTTTTACGGGCAAAGTGTACTACAGCAACAAGTGCGTTATTACCCCTTGGTGCAATTGGTTATTGTAAGCTTGTTTATAATAGTAGTGGTTATTGCCCAGCGCACCAGCTTTTTAAGCACGCAAAACCAGGTATGGGCCGGCATGGCCAAAGAAACAGCCCACCAACTGGGCACGCCAGTTACAAGCCTAAAAGGCTGGGCCGAGGTGCTGAAAGACATACCGGGCAATGAGAAAATTGTTACCGAGATTGAAAAAGACATACAACGGCTGGAATTGATTAGCGACCGCTTTGGAAAAATTGGCAGCCAGCCGCATTTAGATGAAAAAAATGCGGTGGAACAGGTGCGCAGCATGATGGACTACATGCGCAGGCGGGCTGGTGGCAAAGTGGAGTTTGCCCTAAATACCCACAACGAAACTTACATACCGGCCATGATTTCGCCACCGCTGTTTGACTGGGTAATTGAGAACCTGATAAAAAACGCACTGGATGCCATGGAAGGCCATGGAAAAATAACCATTGACATCAGGCAAACGGAAAAGCACATTTTGATAGATGTTACAGATACCGGCAAGGGTATTACAAAAGCCAACATTAGTAAAGTTTTTAAGCCCGGATTTACTACTAAAAAACGTGGGTGGGGGCTGGGCCTTACCCTAACCAAGCGCATAGCTGAACAATACCATAAGGGCCGCATATTTGTAAAGTGGAGCGAACCCGGCAAGGGTACAACTTTTAGGGTTGAATTGTTAAGACCTATGGTTGGCGAACAAACAGAAAACCCCTAAAAGAAGTAGGCAAAACCACAATAGGTTACATTGTAGGAAGATGGGCTTTTTTAACCATTTAACTAAATATATCGGTCAATCTACTACATTTGCATTCCCAAAATTGCGGCGGTGGCGAAATTGGTAGACGCACTACTTTGAGGTGGTAGCGCCGCGAGGCATGGGAGTTCGAATCTCCTCTGCCGCACTTGGTTTAGGCAAGCACAGGTTTTGTGTTTGCCTTTTTTATTGTTTTGGCATTGCCCATACCATCAAACCAATAGGCTAGCTATTAACAAAAAAAATGGCGGCCAATTAAAGCCGCCACTTTCTGTTCAAAATAGTATTCCTTATTTCAACTTTGCTACCTCGGCGTTAAAATAATCTTTGGTTTCAATAACATCAGGCAGGTTATGCAGCCAGTTGCTTTCATGCTCAATAGAAAGCATACTGCTAAAATGTTGCCTTTTTAACTCAGCAAATACTGCAGGAAAATCAATTACCCCTTTGCTAACAATAGTATCCTCAGCCCTAGGGTCGCCAAATTTTTTAATGTCTTTTAGGTGTACGCCAAAAATATGGCCTTCCAATTTTTTAAGGCAATCAACAGGGTTTAATCCGTTGCGGGCCCAATGGCCTACATCTGCACATGAGCCAATGTTTGGGTGGCCGGCAATTGCCGCCAATACCGAATCGGGCGTAGCATAAGCGTTTGGCATTGGGTGGTCGTGTATTGCCACTTTAATGCCGTACACGCCCGCTAGGCTGTCAACTAGGCCCCATTGCGTTTTTATGGGTTCGGAGGTGATATAACTAAGCCCAAACTCTTTTGCCAAGTCAAATGCCTTAACCCACTCGGCCTTGCCATTGGGTACAATTACGCCCATAGCAACAATCTGTATACCTTTACTGGCCAGCAGTTGCTTCAATTTGGCACGGTCGGCTGTGTCCATAGCGGCACCAAAGCTGCCTTTCATGTTGCCACCTAGTTTTTGGCCCCAAAAAGCTTCCACAAACTTAATGCCCGCGCTGTCTACCTTATCTAAGGCCTCGGCCACGGTAAAATGGTTAAATGTCCAAAGTTGTACGCCCAATTTCCAATTGGCCGTTACGTTGGGTAATGAGCTGTCTTTTGCCATTGCAGATGAATCTGTACCGGTTCCACTGCCGTTGCCACTGCCGCAACCAGCGAATGCAGCAAAGCATACCAATAAACAGGAAAAGCTAACAATCGTTTTCATTGAAACTTGTTTTAAATTGAATATGTATTAATAACCAAGCAGTTAATAGCCAACAATAAGCCGTTGCTTTTGTAATAATTCATGTTAGTATTTATTTTTTAGCCTATTGCAACAACAACGCCACAAACACAGTCAAGCTATAAAGTGGCTAATATACAGCTTTATGAAAAAGATACTACTGACTGTTGTAATTCTTAGTGCGGCCATATTTGGCTGCACCAAGCAAGAAACCTCAGTACCCTATTACGGTGTTACTGGCGACTGGAAATATATTGGTTACGCCGGTGGCTTAGCTGGTTTTAGGTTTACCCCCGCACCAGATACCATAAAAAACTATTTGCAGTTTGATGCCACAAGGTTGTTGATGAACAATGGCGGCATACAATCTTGCACCGGCTATTCGTTTGTTAAAGACTCTTCGGCAGGCTATCATGGGCTGCTAACCTTTACGGATACCACCATTTACCCACGGGAATATGATGTTACGTTGAGGAACGATACCCTGGTATTATATCCACATTTGTTTGCCGATGCCTTTGAAACCTATTATGCCCGCAGCCTTAAAACCTTTACTTGGTGCGCCGGTAGTGTTCATTAGGCATGGTTTTACGCAATTTCTATACCCGACCGAATGGGTGAACGGCTTTCGCTGTCCCCCACGCCACTACAAAATGCATCTAACGCGTTGTGTCTGCCATTACGCTAATGGCCCATTGATTGTATAAAAGCGGGGTGATACTGGTTAAGGGTAGCCCGCAGGTAATCTCTATCAAGGTGCGTATAAATTTCAGTGGTGGTAATACTCTCGTGGCCCAACATTTCTTGCACCGCACGTAGGTCGGCCCCGCCTTCCACCAAATGGGTGGCGAAAGAATGCCGGAAGGTGTGGGGGGATATATTTTTGGTGATGCCTGCTTTTTTGGCAAGGTCTTTTATAATGTAAAATATCATAACCCGGCTTAGGCCCTTGCCAAATTTGTTTAGGAAAAGGATGTCGTCAAAGCCTTTTTGAATGGGGGAATGCACCCGGATGGTATCCTTATAAATGTTGATGTATTTTATTGCATCGCTGCCAATAGGCACCAGCCTTTCTTTATCGCCTTTGCCAATTACGCGTATAAAACCCACATCTAAATACAGGCAGCTAACCCGCAAACCAACTACTTCGCTTACCCGTAGGCCACAGCTGTACATTGTTTCCAATATGGCCTTATTACGGCCGCCGTCAGCACGGCTCAAGTCAATCTGGGCAATAATATTTTCTATTTCGGCAAAACTCAAAAAATCTGGTAATGCCCGCTTAAGTTTGGGTGTTTCCAACAATGCGGATGGGTCGGCGGTAACAATATTTTCCACCAAACAATATTTGTAAAAACCCCTTATGCCCGATATGATGCGCGCTTGGGAGGTGGCTGTCATTCCCAACTCGCCAATCCATTGTACAAATTGCTGTAAGTGTTTTAAATCAAGCTCGCCAGGGGTTTTCATAGTGCCGGTGGCCTGCAGGTATTCCGTTAATTTTTCAATGTCGTGCAAATAGGCTTCCACTGAGTTGTCACTCAGCGACCGTTCCAGCTGCAAATACCCTTTAAACCCTTTTTTATATCCCTCCCACATAAAGCTGGTTTGTAATGTTGAACGGTAGGTTTACTGTTTTACCCTGCCTACTGCTGCCAAAAATTATTCCACTTGCAATTTTATCCCTTATTTTCGTAAATGGCTTTGGCCAATCGAACAACAAACAATATTTTTTATCCCTACAGGGGCTGGGCACATGGAAAAGGTAAACATTAGGTCGTTTAAGCAAAAGGCAAGGCACCACAAAAAAGCCTTCAGCCGTTTTTTGGGAAAGGTTGAAAAAAAACCACCCCGCGCATTGCACCGGATTGTGGCTGAAATTGACCAGGAAGTGTGGGCAGAAACGGACTGCCTTAGCTGTGCCAACTGCTGCAAAACCATGACACCCACCTTTACCGGAACAGATATAAGGCGCATTTCGGCCCATTTGGGCATGGGGCCTGCCGAGTTTAAAAACAAATGGTTGCATTTTGAGGAGAAAGACAAAGATTGGGTGAATAATAAACAACCCTGCCAGTTTTTAAACCTGAAAGACAATAAGTGTTCCATTTATGCGGTAAGGCCCAGCAGTTGTGCGGGTTTTCCGCACCTTACCAAGAAAAAAATGGTAGATTATATCCATGTTCACCAGCAAAATGTGGAGCATTGCCCCGCCACCTACAAAATGGTGGAAAAAATGATGGAGCGGATTGTGTTGTAAGATTCGGGCTGATTAAATATAAGCCGCCGCTAAAAAACGTATTTCCCGGTGCCCCATTAACCAACAATTAATGGCCTAAAAATATACATCCTCAATCAAAAAAAACTCAGGCGGCTGGTTATACGATAAAGTAATGGCCAGCACATTAAACTGGATGTACTTCCACGCTGGGTGCTGGTATTGGTACTCCTCGGCAGCATTTCGAAGATGGTTCATTTTAGCTTGGCCAATGCTCTCTTCCGGGTTACCGAATCGCCTGCTGGTGCGTGTTTTAACCTCAAAAAAATGCAGAAATTTACCACGGCTGGCTATTATATCCACCTCCCAGCGTTTAAAACGCCAGTTTCGTGCCAATATGGTATAGCCTTTATCTTGTAAGTAAGTGGCCGCGAGTTCTTCACCTTGGCTACCCGTGTGCTTGTTGGTGGTCATGTTGTAGGGTTTGGGAACGAATAAATATCAATAGATCCTGTAATGTATTGCCACAGATGGTTGGCTTTATACCTGCACCAAGCAGGTAGCTATCATTTATAGGTACTACCCCAAAAATGCTGGTTGCACAAAATAGCAATACGTACTTTTTTTTACCATTCAAAATCGCCTTCGCAATAGCCTATCATCAAATCCATCCATGCGTTGCGCGATTTTACAAATCCTGTATCTTGCGTGCAAAACCTATACCATGAGTTTTGGGCAAGATAAAATTTTTACATTAAAAGGCAAAGTGCAACATTACGCGTGGGGAGGCTATGATTTTATAGCAACCTGGTTAGGTAATGAAAAGAACCCTGAAAAGCCTAATGCCGAGTATTGGATGGGTGCACACCCGTCAGCCTCGTCGGTACTGGTAAGCAATGCCGGCGAGCATTTACTGCACGATGCGATTAAACAACAGCCGCTCCACTTTTTGGGCAGCAGGGTGTTTGAACAATTTGGCGAACTGCCTTATTTGTTTAAGATACTAGATGTAAGGGATATGCTGAGCATACAGGTTCACCCGTCAAAAACCGAGGCGGTAAAGGGGTACGAGGCGGAAGAAGCTGCTGCGGTGCTTTTGAATGCCCCGCACCGTAACTATAAAGATAAAAACCACAAGCCAGAAGTGATGGTAGCCCTGAGTGAGTTTTGGCTGTTGCACGGTTTTTTAGAGGAAAATGCTTTGCTAAACGTGTTGCAAACTGTGCCTGAGTTTACGGGTTTGGATAGTTATTTTTTGCAGGGTGGCTATAAAGGGCTGTACAAACATATTATGGAGCTACCCCAACAGCAAGTTAACCGCTTGCTTGGGCCGTTGGTACAACGCGAAGTTGCTGCAAAGGCGGATGGCACGTTAACCAAACACCAACCGGGCTGGTGGGCCAGCAAGCTATTTGAGGCGCAAGAAATATCGGGTGATATTGACAGGGGCATATTTTCTATCTATTTCTTCAATATCGTTAAGGCAATGCCGGGGGAAGCGGTTTTTCAGGGTGCAGGCATACCCCACGCCTACTTGGAGGGCCAAAATGTGGAGCTGATGGCCAACAGCGACAATGTTTTGCGCGGTGGATTAACCCCCAAGCACGTTGATGTACCCGAGCTGTTGAAACACACCATATTTGAAGGAACCAAGGTAAACATACTGGGCGGTGAAAAAATAAGCGGGGGCGAAACTGTGTACCCCTGCCCAGTACCTGACTTTGGCATTAGCAAAATTGCTTTGGCGGCAGGGCAGCAGTTAGGCGGTACCGCCACCTCGCTGGAAATAATTGTGGTGATGGAAGGAAGCCTGCAAATTGCCGGCACCAATGCCGTAGAAGCACATACAGGGCAAGCCTTGGCAATACTGCCCGGTGAAGAATACACCATCACTTCCGCTTTGGGCGCACTTGCGTACAAAGCATTTGTGCCCTAAAATTGGAAGCCGTCAATTCCGTTGGTATTGGCGGCTGGCCGCAGGGAAGCAGTTTAGCGAACATTAACGATCAAAATACCGTTGCTGTGTAACCCTAACGTTTAGGTTACCAACAGTTGTGATAATCTATAATTGTAGGAGTTGGTTTTAGTCTTATTTTTGCAAAAAGAGAGTACGCCATGAAATTGAACCCAAAACAAGCCATTTTTTACATAGTGCTTATTGCTATAGCCACTTTAATTAAGGTGGTTTGCGCACCACGCATTGAATTTAGTGGCACCACAGGCATTATCGCTATTGCACTTTTCGCGGGATTTGGCGGGTTGCCAAAAAAGCAGGCCTTCCTGCTGCCGTTATTTGCGTTGATAGCAAGCAACCTTGTTTTGGAGGTATTATTCAGGTTGCAAATGTTTCCATTTGCGGGCTTTTATAAATGGCAGTTTATCGAATACACGCTTTTGGGGTTTGCTATTACCGGCCTAGGCATGTTGTTTAGTAAGCTTAAAACAACAGGCATTGTTTTAAGCGTAATAACAGGCCCTACGATTTTTTTCTTGGTGTCAAATTTTTTCGTTTGGTATGCATCAAGGCAAAGCATAGGCTATGCGAATAATTTTCAGGGCTTGCTGGATTGTTATTTGGCCGGTGTTCCATTTTACCGCAACAGCGTACTTTCCACCGCTATCTTGTTGCCAGTTTTTGTGGCTGCCAACCAATGGGTATTGCGTGCAAGGCCCAGTATGCCAATTTTAAAATAAGCCATTCAATTTTTACATACTCGGTACCGGCTTCCAAAAAAGGCCGGTACTTGTTTTTTATAAGGTGCCCTAGGTTTATAGCCCTGTTACAAATTGTTAAAAAAGTGGTCCTAAAGGTTGCCACCTTTTTCTAGTTCATACCCTTCATCTACCAAAAGGTTTCGTCCGTCTGCAGCCGTGGTTGCCAACACATCGCACCGGTTGTTAAACTGGTTTTCCGCATGGCCCTTTACCCAAACAAATTTTATAGAGAAGCCAGATGCCAGCCTGTGGTAACGCATCCATAGGTCTTTGTTTTTTTTGCCCCCCTTAAAATCGTTTCGTATCCAGCCATCCAGCCATTTTTTTTCCACGGAGTTTACAATGTACTGGCTATCCGTGTAAATGGTTAGCGGTATATGTTTTTTAGTCAATGCCTCCAACGCGGCTATCACCCCCATTAGTTCCATCCTATTATTTGTTGTAAGGCGGTAACCGGCTGATAGTTCCTTTCGCTTGCTGCCCCACATTAAAATAGCACCGTAACCCCCGGGGCCAGGATTGCCGCGGCTGCTGCCGTCTGTGTATATTATCAGTTTATTACCCTCTTCAGTTAGTGCCATTTTAAGAAAGCTTATGTTGGATATAAAAACGGCGAAAATACGCCCTTAGGCTTTTATTACGCGTTTGGCGCGTAAAACAACTAGCCAAATACTAAGGCGGCAAACTTACCAATGTAATAGGCATTGCCAAATGCGCAAAAAAATTCAGTAACAAACCAAATTGTCGTCACCATGTGCCTTGGGCACTACCTCCTTGTATAAACAGCAACAAAATTGCACAATACCCTTGTGG
>Ga0208741_10001094_pt1 | contig 11329 bp, 11 predicted proteins | sample CryBogCBE03Jun09_FD_184576 | JGI IMG/M metagenome (GOLD analysis project Ga0208741, IMG submission 184576) | Freshwater microbial communities from Crystal Bog, Wisconsin, USA - CBE03Jun09 (SPAdes) | ecosystem: Environmental > Aquatic > Freshwater > Lake | place: Crystal Bog, Wisconsin, USA...
CTTTATTCCCTCGAATATATCTGTGGCATCCTGCTGATGAACTTCTTTTCGGTACTCTTCTTCGCCCAAAAGAACTTCTGGTTGCCCAATCTACTCATCGGAATCATCAATATATTGTTGGCAGTATTGGTAATTATCGCCAGTAAAACAGGGCTTTCTCATTCGCTTGTAATAAATGGTTATTTTATCTCTGTTTTATTGGATGGCGTTGCGATTGCGATTGCTTTTATATGGATAAACAAAAGTTATCTGTCTATTTCGTTGCCTACTAAAGCAGAATTTATTGTACTGCTACGTTATTCGATACTGGCATTGGCAGGCAATTTCATTTTCTTTTTGGTGTATCGGATCGATTTCTGGTTTGTAGAACATTATCGCACCCAAACCGAACTAGGAAACTACATACAGGCATCCAAACTGGGACAAATGCTGTTGATTGTACCGCAAATATTGGCTAGTGTGGTGTTTCCTCAAACGGCTGAGGGACTGAATGAAATGAATATCAAACAAAACATACTGATTATCTCGCGTTTACTGATGCAGTTCTTTGTTGCGCTCATCTTACTGGCTTTCCTATTTGGGAAAACGGTTTTTGTGGCAATTTTTGGCGGCACTTTCTACAGTATGCACCTCCCCTTTTTATTATTGTTGCCGGGTATCCTTTCCCTTTCAATCCTTGCACTTTTCTCAGCCTATTTTGGGGGAAGCAATCGGGTGAAAGTGAATGTAATAGGCGCGTCTGTTGCGCTGGTGTTTATGGTGGCAGGCAATTATTTCTTTACGTTTAGGTATGGGATGGTGGCAGCGGCAATTATTAGCAGCATCAGTTATTCAATCAATCTATTTTATTCGCTGTATATCTTCTTTAAAACAGATAAATCCTTTTCTCTATTGGATTTCTTTCGATGGAATAAAGAAGATTATGTGTGGGTGAAGAAGTTGATAATTGATAAATAACAATTGACAATTTCCTAATTCACTTCAGGAATGCCTGCTTTGGTAGTTAATAGGTTTAGATTAGTCTGGTCTTTTTCTTTTATCTTATTTATTATAAAGGCAACCAAGTCCGCCGCTTCTGTTTCCCCAACCTTTTCTTTAAAGATTTGAAAAAGCTGGAAACTTGTCATGTTGATTACCATTATTAGTATTTCTGTAAAAATAGGGTTAATAAAGCAGAAAGACATTATTCATTTACAATCTCTGCATTTATACAATCCAACTACCAATGAAGCCAAGTATCCTGCTATACTTCACGGATAACCCTTCATAATTCCCTTTAATTATTCCATAATTGGCTTTAAACCTTTTAAATTTCCCCTCAGAAACGTCAAAATGCACGTGAACCTGCTCAGGGTTCACGTGCATTTTAACTTTTCTGCCATGAATTATCCAATTTCTACCAGTAGAACTGTCATATCTGGCTTGCATTTTAAGTTTTCTACTGTCAATTATTCAATATCTACCCGTAGAAATGAAAAAACTGGCAGCAGGTTTAAGATAATTGATGTGAACCCTGAGCGGGTTCACGGCAATTATGAGATAAAATCATCAAATAAGAAAGAATAGAAGGCAATAATGGATTAATAAAAGACAATTATTCAACTAAAACTTACATTTACGCAGAAAATAAATTCATTTTCAATAAAATAGATAAGCAAATGAGAAAGAAGTACTACATGCCTCGTGCCGCCGATAAGAGACTTGCTTGGTTGAAGAACTTTTATACCGTACTAGCAACTTGCTTTTTGGATTTTGAATTGTCTGATGATGACATCGCCTCTGTTTTTAACGATACAAATGCCTATGATTATACCTTGCAACTGCAAGTTGCCTCAGAAAAATACTATCGCAGCTGCACCAAATACAGGACTGCCATGTTGGGAGGCAAAGCGAGCGAACTGGTGAGGCCCTTTCCCACTTTTGCTATGCCACCAAACAAACCTATTGCCGTAAAAGCAGGCATCATGTTTAGGACAATGAAGCTGGTGCAAGAACTTAAAACACATCCATTTTGCAATACGCCCCTCGCAGAATTATTGGGGATTGTGGGCAAAGATGTTTTGGTGGATTATGATGCAATGAAGCCAAAAATCAGCTTACTTTTTACCGCTGGTTTTGTACAAATGAAGTTTAAAAAATACCATGCCGATGGTCTATGGATTGAATATAAACGTGGCAACGAAAAAGTATTTGCCTATGTTACCAACCTGACCTATGGAACTTCTTACGTGGATAAACGTCCTAATTTGATTGCGGCAAAACCCGAAATAAGGTATTACAGGGCTTGGTACACCCTCCACGACAAGATAATTGGCCTGGTAAGCGATGCTGTGACCATTACTGTTGAAGGAAACTAGGTTTTGGGAGTTTGAAAGCCGTAAGCCGCTTCAGTAATTACATATTGGGCACATCACAACACAAAACATTTTTGTTCCAGGACGGATTTGGCAGAACCAATATATGTTTGGCGTAATTTCACGCCCTTTCAGAGATAAGAATACAATAAATGGCATCAATATTTCAACTGTCACTAAAACGCCTTCAGTTCTACCTAAAAGCCGCCAATAGCAAAGGGCATGGCACCCACTCCCCTTTTGTATATCATTTCATCACCGAAATTTTAAATGACAACAGATACTTCTATGCCTTCGGAGACATAGAACCTTTGAAAAACGAATTGCTGCGCGATAAAAGAAAGATTAATTATTACGGACAGGAAACCACAGTTGCATCGATCATGCAAGCTTCATTGCCCGCCAAGTATAATCAGTTGCTTTTCAGGATGGTAGATTTCTATAAACCATCCTATATCCTGGAAATAGGCGGTTCATTGGGGATAACGACTGCCTATCTTAGTTCACCAGATAAAACCAAAACAGTGTACACCTTCCAGCCCAACAAACAACTTGAAATTGTGGCACAGCAAACCTTAAAGACATTGAACTTGCACCATGCCATCAGCATCTCGAAAGCGCAATTGCTTGAGAAACAAAATAAGAACAGATTGATTGTTATCAACCACCCACATTGGGAGACAGAAGATATAATTCCAGATTTATCTACACTGCTTGAAGAAGAATCTGTGCTGATTTTAACAGGGATTAACATAAGTTTAAATAAAAAAATGTGTTGGAACAAAATAGTTGAACAATCAATGAAAACGTTTTCTATAGAACTTTTTGATGTCGGAATAATATTTTTCAGGAAAGAAGTATTAAAAAAACAATATTTCGCCATTCGTTTTTAGTACATTCGCACCGTTCGAAAGAATTACTTCTAATCTATTCAATTAATCAATTTTAATGACAGCAGGTATTTTAAAAGAACCCCAAGGAGAAAACAGGGTATCGTTATTGCCAGAACAAGCAGCCACTTTGATAAAGAAAGGCATTACAGTATTGGTAGAAGATGGCGCAGGCGACGCAGCCTTTGCAAACAACGATACTTACTTAGAAAAAGGAATCAAAGTCGTGTCTCGCAAAGAACTTTTGCAACAAAGTGACATCGTGTTTTCCATTCAGTTACTCACCCCAGCAGATGAAGCATCACTTAAACCCAATGCAGTGCTTTTGGGGGTTTTCCAACCGTTATTCCAGTTCAAAACAATACAAACCTGGAGCGCTAAGGGACTTACAACTTTTAGTTTGGATATGCTTCCGCGAACGACAAGGGCACAAGCAATGGACGTATTGAGTAGCCAAGCAAACATTGCAGGTTACAAAGCAGTATTAACCGCAGCAACATTGTTTCCTCGTTACTTCCCTATGTTCATGACAGCGGCTGGTAGCATACCTCCTGCCAAAGTTTTGATATTAGGAGCTGGTGTGGCAGGCTTGCAAGCAATTGCAACAGCAAAACGTTTGGGTGCTGTAATTGAGGTGTTTGATACAAGACCTGCGGTAAAAGAAGAGGTAATGAGCTTGGGAGCTAAGTTTGTGGAAGTTGAAGGCGCAGCCGATGCTAGCAAAGCAGGTGGTTATGCCGTAGAACAATCGGAAGAATACAAACAAAAGCAACAACAAAAATTGGCTGAATCTGCTGCTAAAGCCGATATAGTAATTACTACAGCACAAATACCTGGTAAACCTGCCCCGATATTGCTTACCGAAGCTATGTTGGATAATATGAAAGCGGGTAGCATCATCATAGACATTGCATCAGCAACTGGTGGTAATACACCATTTACCAAGAACAATGAGACTATTGTGAGAAAAGGGGTTACTATCTATGGTAACAGTAATCTTCCTAGCACAATGGCATTCGATTCCAGTAAGCTTTACGGTAAAAACGTTTTGAACTTCCTACAATTAATTTTGACAAAAGAAGGAGAAATCAACCTCAACTTCGAAGATGACTTAGTAAAAGGAAGCTGCATTACTTACGGTGGCGAAGTCGTAAATGACAGGGTAAAAGCGTTACTGTAAAGATTAATGTTTAATGATTAATATTTAAAAGAAAAACTTAATCACTAAACACTAATCTTAAATCACTAAACATTAATCTTTAATAATTTAAAAATGGAATACATACTCAACTTTATAAACAATAGTCAACAGATAATATACATCGTTATCCTGATGATATTCTTAGGAATCGAAGTAATTGGTCGTGTACCAAGTGTATTGCACACCCCATTGATGAGTGGTGCAAACGCCATTCACGGTGTAGTGATTATTGGTGCCATCATCGTAATGGGAAAAGCTGCTGATACCAATTATATAGCTATTGGCCTTGGTTTCCTTGCGGTAGTTCTAGGTACACTTAACGTGGTGGGTGGTTTTGTAGTTACCGATAGAATGTTGGAAATGTTTAAGAAGAAAAAATAAACATTTTGCCACAAATACACAAAGGCACAAAGAAACACAAAGAAGGTTAACAATACTAAACAATACACTTATCATTTAACGTTATAAATATGGAACTGAACATACTTACTATCTGCTACTTAATTGGCTCGATTACCTTTATATTAGGGTTAAAAATGCTTTCCAATCCTGCAACAGCCCGGAAGGGAAACCTGATTGCTGCAGCAGGTATGGCTGTTGCAATTGCTGGGACAATCTTTTTATACAAAGATGAACACGGCGTCGGGCTACATAAACATAATTACAAATTTATTTTCGGAGGCTTAGCAATCGGAACATTAATTGGCTTTTTGGCTGCAAAAAAAGTTAAAATGACTGCAATGCCAGAGATGGTAAGTCTTTTTAACGGTATGGGTGGCGCTTGTGCTGGCCTAATATCCTTGATTGAGTTTGGACGTATCTCCAACGAATTAGGTTCAGGAAAATCTTTCCACGGAACTTTATTAATTATTTTCTTAGGATTAATCATTGGCTCTGTTTCCTTTGCGGGAAGTATGATTGCTTGGGGAAAACTAAACGGAAAAGTAAAAGACTTTTCTTTCCCTGGTCAGCAAATACTCAATACAATCATGCTCTTCATTATGGTATGTATTGCGGGTTATCTTATATTAAACATTACTCATGCCAATTCATATCTATTCTATGTTATCCTTGCAGGTGCATTGTTCTACGGTATCATGTTTGTATTTCCAATTGGTGGTGCAGATATGCCAGTGGTAATATCTTTACTAAACTCCTTTACAGGTGTTGCCGCTGCTTGTGGTGGTTTCCTATACAATAACAAGGTAATGCTTACGGGTGGTATCCTTGTAGGTGCTGCTGGTACATTGTTGACAATCTTGATGTGTAAAGCAATGAACCGCAGTTTATTGAACGTATTGATTGGATCATTTGGAGGTAATAAGGCAGGAGCTTCCCAGCAAAGTGCTGGAGGTGGTACTTACAAAGAAATATCTATCAGCGACTCTGCAATGGTAATGGCTTATGCAAACAGGGTTGCAATAGTTCCGGGATATGGTTTGGCTGTAGCACAAGCACAACACATCTGTCATGAACTGGAAAAATTGCTTGACGAAAAAGGTGTTGAAGTTATCTACGCCATACATCCAGTTGCTGGTCGTATGCCTGGTCACATGAACGTTTTGTTGGCTGAAGCTGATGTTAGCTACGACAAATTATTAGAAATGGAAGATGCAAACGACTTATTCAAGACTACAGATGTAGTATTGATTCTAGGTGCGAATGACGTTGTAAACCCTGCGGCTAAAAACGACCCAGCTTCCCCTATTTATGGTATGCCTATCCTTGAAGTAGAATTGGCAAAGAATGTAATTGTAAACAAGCGTAGCATGAAACCTGGTTATGCGGGTATCGAGAATGCCCTCTTCTTCCAACCAAAGACATCTATGTTGTTCGGAGATGCTAAAGGTGTTTTGCAACAACTAGTTAGCGAAATAAAAAGTCTGTAGGCTTACAATTAATTTATTTAATAATAGAAAGAGCCAAGGTGATTTACCTTGGCTCTTTCTATTAATTATATTAACCCTCCAAACAAACCTTATAAGAAACTATTTTTACCCATTAAACACTAAAGGAAGTTCCGCAGCCACAGGTTTTACTTGCATTGGGATTGCTGAATGTAAATCCCCGGCTATTCAATCCGTCATGCCAATCTACTTCCATCCCAAACAAATACAACTGGTGGCTAGGATTCATTACAAACGAAAGTCCGTCTTCTACTTCATAAACTTCATCCTCTGGTAATTGTGCGTCAAATCCAAGTACATAGGTAAGTCCACTACATCCACCACCCTTCACTCCTATTCTAAGTTTCTGAGTGGCATCAAATTCTTCTTCGGCCATCAACCTCTTGATTTCGTTGATGGCATTTTCTGTAAATTTTATCGGTGAGGCAACTAATGTTTCCATAATTCAATTTTTGCAAAGTTAAAAAGTCCCACGCTTATGTAAGCAGCTGAAACTATCGTAAAAGGGAATTTCAGAGCAGTTATCTATCTTGTTTGTTGCGCATTTATCCTGTAGCCCTCGTAACTATCCATTATGTATTGCAAATATTTATCTTTAGACTTAGCATCCAACAAGTTGTCAAACTCTTCTTCAGGAACATCTTCATAAGCAAACGTATATCCCGTTGCAGTAAAATGTACTTCAAGTATCTTACTCTTCATATTATAGCCTACCAAATCTGCAAGGGTCGATTCTATTGGCAAATATTCCATCATCGCTTTATTATTTATTGACTTAAAGAAATCCTAGCCTAATAACTAGAAGCGGAAGGTATAAAAAAATATGTTAATCAAAAAAAACTTTTTTTAAGAAGACCTACAAGAGTTGTAGAATCGTTATCCTTAAAATATGTATCTGCTTGCATTTTACTAAGCTAACATTACATTATAAATTTTGTACTAGGATTAACTTGATTTCTTATCCCGAACTCACATTAGCTTATATTATTTTATTGTTATCATTAGCAAATACATTCCGGTTTGTGGGGTTGAACCTTACTTTTGGCGCTGATAAAAAGAAATAAGATGCGTAGAATAATGATTGCCATATTGGTTTTATTGATTAGTACAACAACCTTTGCCCAACAGAAAGATGCCCCCTTGAGAGTGGTATTCATCCGACACGGCGAAAAGCCCACAAAAGGAAGCAACCTTACTTGTGCGGGATTCAACAGATCTTTGCAATTGCCCCGTGTAATTGATAAAAAATTTGGAAAACCTACCAATATATATGTATCTGCATTGGCATTGGGCACCGAAACCAAACATTGCAGGATGTTTGAAACAGCAGTTCCACTTGCAGTGAAATACAATATTACCCTAGATACCAAATTTGAAGAAAAAGATGCCGCAGAACTCGCTACAGAAATACTAAAGCAAAAAGGCACAGTGTTGGTTGTATGGGAACATAAGGCAATTGCACCTATCGTAAATGCGCTAGGTATCAGTCAGGATCTTACTTGGGACGACAACGATTTTGACAGTATCTGGGTTATTACCTTCGATAAAGGCACAGCCGTTCTTACAAAAGACACAGAAGGAATAGTTGTATCGGATGTATGCCCGATGTAAGCACGTAATGATTGGTAAGTTATAACTCATCAATTGTAATTGCTTTAGTTCACCTTCTTTCTCAGCTTCTTGCTTTCATAGTTTCATCTTCCACAGGCAATTTGTTGGTACTAACAGAACTATTCGATGGTTTTTACAATTACTTTACCTGTATCCTTAACACCAATAGTTGCTGTAAGAATTATTTGAATAATCAATCAACCAAACAACATCCTTCCAATCACTTAGTTTCTAATATCCCTAAGTCTTTCATCTCCGTTCAAATCATTTCCCTTTATAGTAATACTTCTCACTTTGATGGTACACTTTTGGCTTTTCATAGTTTAGTTTCAGTTTGAATCTTGGAATTATACAACTTATTTTCATAATCATATAATGCTTCATCGTTCAACTACAAACACCTTTGCGGCGTAATAATTCAGTTACAAACAAAATACATAAATTATGATAAGAGTCTATTTCGCAATTGTTTTGATGGCTTTAGTCGGCGCATCTAAGGGTCAGGGAACTGTATCAGCTGGTCGTACTCAACTAAACTTAGGAGTTGGTTTTTCAGACTGGGGCACTCCATTTTATCTAGGAGTAGATTATGGTGCTGCAAGAAATTTAACATTGGGTGGCGAGTTATCGTTTAGATCGTATGATGAAAACTGGAACAATGGCTACTACAGGCGCAGTATCACTGGTATTTCTGGCAATGCCAATTACCACTTCAATCAGGTATTGGAAATCCCTAGAAACATTGATTTCTATGCTGGTTTAAACCTCGGATTTTATGTATGGTCCGCGGCTGCTGATGGTTATCAAGGTAATCATAGTTCCGGATTAGGTCTTGGCGCTCAAGTTGGTGGCAGGTATTTTTTAACCAATAAGTTTGGATTAAATCTTGAGTTTGGTGGTGGCAATGCTTTCTCTGGAGGCAAAGTCGGCATCACTTTAAAGCTAGATTAACAGCAAAAAAAGTGTCAGGCTAGGAAATGGGTAAATCCCAATTCCTAGCTTTTTTTATTTGATAAGTTGTTGGATTACATTAAATAATTCACTCAAACAGTTTCTTATTTCAAAACAAAAATCATCTTTCTCTCCCACTTCGTAACTAAATGCCTCCACTTTTGTTCTACATTTGATTCGATAAGATTATTATGGCAAAAACAACAAAGGCAACACAAACACCTCTTTCTACTACGGAAATTATTTCAGAACCTACAGAATTTATTGAGGTCTTTGGCGCAAGGGAACACAACCTCAAAAACATCGACATCTCTATTCCCAAAAACAAACTGGTTGTCTTTACAGGTGTGAGTGGTAGCGGAAAATCTTCCCTGGCTTTTGATACTATTTATAACGAAGGGCAACGTCGCTACATGGAAAGTTTTAGTGCGTATGCCCGTCAGTTTATGGGCGATATGGAACGCCCCGATGTTGATAAAATTACCGGACTTAGCCCTGTTATTTCCATCGAACAAAAGACTACCGGAAAAAACCCTCGCTCTACAGTTGGCACTGTTACCGAAATTTACGATTTCCTCCGTTTGTTATATGCCCGTATTGGTGAGGCTTACAGCTACAATACAGGCAAGAAAATGCTGAAATTTAGTGAAGAAGAGATTGTAGAAAACATCTTTGCTAAGTTCATGGACAAAAAAATTGTTATCCTCGCTCCTTTAATCAGGGGACGAAAGGGGCATTATAGAGAACTGTTCGAAGACATCCGCAAAAAGGGTTTCCTGAAGGTTAGAGTAGATGGCGAATTGTTGGATATTACTGCCAAAATGCAGTTGGACAGGTATAAAATCCATGATATTGATGTGGTGATAGATCGGCTTCCGGTAACAGATGAAATGAAAGTCCGCCTGAGCCAAAGTGTGCAACAAGCACTTAAAATGGGTAAGGAATTGATGTTTGTTGCGCCTTTTGCTACAACTCCCGAAGATTTTGAGGGAGAATTAAAGGCCATTATGTATTCCAAACATTTAATGTGTCAGGATACAGGAATCAGCTACGAAGAGCCTTCTCCCAATGCATTTTCTTTCAATTCGCCTTATGGTGCCTGCCCTACCTGCAAGGGATTGGGAAATGTATATACGGTGAGTCTGGAAGCCATCATCCCCGATTATTCCAAGTCGATCAAGGAAGGGGGAATTGTTCCTTTGGGAGAAAAAAGGGATACGCATCTATTTAAAAGCGTAGAAACATTAGCCCGGAAGAATAAATTTAGTATCGACAAACCCCTTAGCGAATTATCGCCTGCTGCGCTGAATTTAGTATTGTATGGCAATCCAGAAGGTGTGGGAGAAGAAGTGCTGGACTTCGAAAACATTCCAGAAGAGAATCCTTATACCACAAACTTCGAAGGAATTGTCACTATGCTAAAGCGTTGGTTTGCAGGCGTAAACAGTACCGAACACATGCGTGAGTGGGTGGAAAAGTTTATGGAATTAAAGAATTGTCCTGCCTGCAACGGGCAAAGATTGCGTAAGGAAAGTCTTTGGTTTAAGATTGACGAAAAGAATATTGCCGACATCAGCAACCTCAATCTGGATAAATTACAGGTATGGTTTACCGATCTGGAAGAACGCCTTTCCAACAAACAGAACACCATTGCCAAAGATATTTTGAAAGAAATACGGGAAAGATTACAGTTTTTATTGGATGTAGGGCTAACGTATCTAACCATCAATCGTCCATCCAAAACATTGAGTGGGGGCGAGAGTCAGCGGATACGACTGGCAACACAAATTGGTAGTCAGTTGCAGGGAATCACATATATATTGGATGAACCGAGTATTGGTTTGCACCAGCGCGACAATCATCGTTTGATACTCGCCTTGCAAAATCTGCGAGACATTGGCAACAGCGTATTGGTGGTAGAACATGATAAAGACATTATGTTGGCGGCAGATTATCTGGTAGATATTGGTCCTAAAGCAGGACGACACGGAGGTAGTATTGTTGCACAAGGAACCCCTCAACAAGTATTGGAAAGTGGTAGCGATACTGCTGCCTATCTCAATGGCACAAAGGGTTTGGAGGTTCCTAAAGAACGTAGGGCAGGCAATGGCAAAACCTTGGAACTAAAGGGTGTGGTTGGCAATAACCTAAAGGGCGTTAACGTTTCTTTTCCGTTGGGCAAACTGATTGTGGTAACGGGTGTGAGTGGCAGCGGCAAATCTACCTTAATCAATGAGACCCTCTACCCTATCCTGTCCAAGCATTGCTATGATAGTCGCACCAACCCCATGGAATTTAAAAGTATCAGTGGTCTGGAGGCGATAGATAAGGTAATTGAGATAGACCAATCGCCAATAGGACGTACCCCACGGAGTAATCCCGCCACTTATTGTGGATTCTTTACAGACATCAGGA
>Ga0208741_10001095_pt1 | contig 11306 bp, 9 predicted proteins | sample CryBogCBE03Jun09_FD_184576 | JGI IMG/M metagenome (GOLD analysis project Ga0208741, IMG submission 184576) | Freshwater microbial communities from Crystal Bog, Wisconsin, USA - CBE03Jun09 (SPAdes) | ecosystem: Environmental > Aquatic > Freshwater > Lake | place: Crystal Bog, Wisconsin, USA...
AGACTTATATACTGATAGGCATAGCCGGTTTTGTAATGGCCTTTAGCATGTGCCATAAAGCGGCAGACTTTCCCGAAATCGGGTACGACGAACGGATGAGCGGCGGCGAAGCAACGGTGCTGGATGAATCGTCTAAGGCATTTACCTTGGCGGTAAGCGGCTTAAGCGCCAGGGATGCAAGGGTGCATACTATTGGCGACCAGATATTTGACCAAACGTTTGTGGCACCGCCTTCATCCATATTTGCTGGCTTGGGGCCGGTATACAACAATGTTTCCTGCGTTAACTGCCACCGTAACGACGGTGAAGGTATACCCACGGCAGGCTTTTCAAACGCTGGGCTGCTGTTCCGCATCAGCCAGCCTGGTACAGACGCGCATGGCGGCCCCTTGGCGGTGCCGGGGTACGGCGGCCAGCTACAGGACCAAGCGGTATTGGGCACAACCCCCGAAGCAACCATAAACATTGCTTACACAGATGTGCCGGTAACCTACCCAGACGGCACCGTAGTTACATTGCGCAAACCCAACTATACTTTGCAAAACATGTACTTGCCTATTACAGGCAGCTATATGTTGTCGCCGCGGCTTGCCCCGCCCATGGTAGGGTTGGGGTTACTGGAAAACGTACCGGAACAAACCATTTTAAGCTTTGTAGACGCTGGTGATACAAACGGCGATGGTATTACAGGCAAAGCCAATTATGTGTACGATGTGTACACAAAAAAGCAAGAAATTGGCAAATTTGGGTTGAAGGCCAATACACCCACGCTGCTAACCCAAATTGCCACAGCCTACCAGCAAGACATGGGCGTAACATCGTACGTGCAACCGGTGGAAAGCGCTTACGGGCAACAGCAGATGCATGGGGTTGCCGGTGGTACGCAACCTGAGTTGGCTGACAGCCTGTTAAACTTTGTACTGTATTATGTAAAAACCCTGGCCGTACCCGCAAGAAGGGATGTTACCGATGCGGACGTGAAAACAGGGCAATTAATTTTTAACCAAATAAATTGCTCCGGCTGCCACAGGCCCAACATGCGAACAGGTGTTGATGTTACCCTGCCCCAAATAAGCAACCAACGCATACAGCCGTTTACCGACCTGCTGTTGCATGATATGGGCGATGGCCTTGCAGACAATCGCCCAGACTTTTTAGCCACAGGCAACGAGTGGCGCACACAGCCATTATGGGGTATTGGGTTATTGCAAAAAACCACCGGTACGGCCTATTACCTGCACGACGGGCGTGCACGTACGCTGGAAGAAGCTATTTTATGGCATGACGGAGAAGCCAAAAAAAGTAAGCAAGCATTTATGCAGTTGAGCAGTAGCGAGCGGGCTAAATTGTTGAAGTTTTTGGGGTCGTTGTAGAGATTTCCTTTTATGAGAATTGGTGTAGGCTGCCCATCAAAAACCTTCGGCTTCAAAATTGAGTTTCCAATCCAATAACTTGGATTCTATCAATCCGTTGCCTTTGAAGAACTCTTGGTATTCATCCTGCACCAAATAAAAGCCCGTGGTGCTATTATCGGCGGGGTCAACAATCCAATATTCGGTTACGCCAAAACGTGCGTAAGCGTCTTTCTTTTCTGTCAAATCATATTTGGCCGTAGAGGGCGATAGTATTTCAATAACAATGGAGGGAGCACCGTGTAGGCCATTGTTCTTTATCAAATGTTTTCTTTCATTAGATATAAACACTATATCGGGTTGATAGACATTTTTTTCGTCAAAATAAACGTCATAAGGCGCTAAGCGAACAGTACCTTTTTTTGATGCTTTTATAAAATTACGAAGCTCTGCTCCTATTTCAGTTAACATCCATTGGTGGCGGTCGGTGGGTGAGGGTGACATAACAAGGTTGTTTTCAATCAACTGTACCATGGTACCTTCCGGAAGGCTCGTAAAAACCTCCATCATGGTGCGTGGTGGCCGTATGGTTGTTTCAGATGGCATACGTGCAATTTAATTATTTTTTGCAACTGCCAATTGGTAAACTGTTAAAGCAAAGCCGTCAACCCACCCTGCGCATATCCACAGATACTTGTAGCTGGTGCGGGCCACTGCTTAAAATTACGCCTTTAAGGGGGCAAATATCCGTATAGTCACGCCCCCAGCCAATGGTTACGTGCTGGCTGCCGGGCACTGTATTGTTGGTAGGGTCAAAATCCATCCAGCCCATGCCGGGTATAAATACTGAAAACCAAGCGTGTGAGGCATCCACACCCACCAGCTTTTCCTCGCCGGGGGGTGGCACGGTTTCCACATAACCGCTTACGTAGCGGGCGGGCAACCCTAATGATTTTAGGCAGGCAATAGCCAAGTGCGCAAAGTCCTGGCAAACGCCTTTACGCGCTTTAAATACCTCGGCGGCGGGTGTTGTAATAGTGGTAAAGCCGGGTGTAAAAGCAAAGTCTTTAAAAATGCGTGCCATTATATCGGTGGCTGCCTCTAGTAAAGTTCTGCCTGGCGCAAACGATAACAAAGCATAATTTTTTATGTCGGTGTTATACTCTGTCATGGGTGTGGTGGCGGTGTATTGCCGGGCATCAATATATTCGGTGCTTTCTTGTATCAGCAGTTTTATCTCCTCCCAACCGGCGCGCGCATACCAGTTAAATTCGGGGTTGGCGGCCATTTTTTTAACAATATCCGATGTTACGGTAACCGTAAGCGCCTCATGCTCTTGCTGTATGGCAAAATAGATAACCTTGTTGCCGTAAAAATCCTCATATTCATCCAATACCTCGGGCTTGGGCAAAATGGCAATTTCGGTGCTTTTGCACTCCTGCGTATCAGTATCCCTGGGCAACAGCTTGGCTATATTGTGGCAAAGGCTTACCGGCCCGTAATATTTGTATTCGGTTGTATGGGTAATGCGGTACTGGTTGTTAAGTGCTTTTGTCATATTAGTGTACAGGGGTAGGTTTGGAGCAGAAATGTTTAAGCGCAAGAGTTTACACTATGGCAACCCTGTTGGCAGCCAATTTTACATAAACTTCATAATCTCTTCAATGTATTTGCGTTCGTTGCTAAGCCGGGGAATTTTATGCTGGCCGCCAAGCTTGCCTTTTTGGCGAAGCCACTCAGTAAACACCCCTTTTTTAACGGCGTGTACAACAGGCATGCCCAACGCAATATCCTTATGGCGCTTGGCCTCGTAGTCGCTGTTAACGGCCTTTAGGGCACAGTCTAGCTCGTACGCAAACTCTTGTATATTTTCGGGGGGCGTTTCAAACTCTACCAGCCATTCGTGGGCACCGTTGCCGTGGTCGCTAAAGTAAATGGGCGCTGCCGTATAATCATTTACAATGGAGGCGGTTTTTTCGCTGGCAATGGCAATGGCTTTGTCGCTGTTGTCCACAATCAGCTCTTCGCCAAAAGCGTTGATAAAATGTTTTAGCCTGCCGCTTACTTTTACCCTAAATGGGTACAGTGTTGTAAACTGTATGGTGTCGCCCAGCAGATAGCGCCATAACCCGCCGTTGGTTGAAATTACGAGGGCGTAGTTTTTACCCAGCTCCACCTTGTTTAAACCAATGGTGCGTGGTTCTGGCTTGCCGTATTCCTCCACAGGCATAAACTCATAAAAAATACCGTGTTGCAAAAAAAGCAGCATCCCGTTGCTGTCTGGGCTGTCTTGCGCCGCAAAAAAGCCTTCGCTGGCATTATACAGGTCTAAAAAATGTATGGGGCCGCCGATAATTTTTTTAAACTGCTCCCGGTAAGGCACAAAAGACACGCCACCATGTATATAAAGCTCCAAATTGGGCCATACCTCTTTAATGGTGGCTTTGCCCGATATTTCCAATATGCGTTTTAGTAAAATCAAGGTCCAGGTGGGTACGCCGCTCAAAGAGGTCACATCTTCGTCAATGGTGGATTGTGCCAAACGCTCAATCTTACCCTCCCACTCATCCATAAGGGCAATTGACAGTTCCGGCGTGCGTATCCACTGCCCCCAAAATGGGGCATTTTCCAACAATACCGCGCTAAGGTCGCCGTAGGAAGCTTCTTCATTAATCGCGCTCACTTGGTGGCTCCCGCCTATCACCAACCCTTTGCCGGTAAGTAGGTCACTTTCTGGGTTAAAGGTATAATACAGCGTAAGTACGTCTTTGGCGCCTTGGTAATGGCAGTTTTGCAGGCTTTCTTCCGTAATGGGGATGAATTTGCTTTTTTCACTGGTGGTGCCGCTGCTTTTGGCAAACCATTTAACGGGTGTGTCCCACAAAAGGTTTTGTTCCCCCTGCATCATCCGTTCAATGTAAGGCTTTAGGTCGTTGTATTCGTGTATGGGTACCCGCTGCTTAAACGTTCTAACATTAAAAAGCTCGTAAAAACTGTATTTGCGCCCAATTTCTGTGTTTTGTGCGCGGGTAACCAAGTCTTGCAACACTTCGCGTTGGGAGGCCACTGGCTCCTGCACCCACTGTTCAATGTTGCTTGCGCGAAGGCGTGCCAATCGTGATATTGCCGGGGATAATATTTTCATGCTGACAAAAGCAAAGTAAGGGATGATTTTTTGAAAAACTAAGGATTGTTCGCTTTTATTTGGGGCAGGTGAGCAAAATCATACTAAAAAGCCCCTGCCCAGCATAGTTAAAAAAAGGTTGCTTAAAAACAGCTCGGTTATGCTTGTTTTATGCCTGCTTCTTCCAGCTTTAAAAAGCTCGTCAATTCATCTAGTGTGGAGGGCAGATCGGTAGCGGCGTTAAAAAGATGCTCCCCTTTGGCAACGATGGCGGCATTACCCACCTGCTTGCCATATGCAATCACTGCCAGTTTAACTTCGTTAAGGTAATGTGTATACTCGTTTAACTGCAGGTCGGTTTCGCTAAACGTATCGGAGTCTGCGGTATCTATTGTCAGTGGCCCCTCCTGCGCTGAATTGTTATATTCCCTAACTGCCCTTTCAACCATACCCAATAAGGTTTCAAACGAAATCTTATGTTGGTCCTTCATACCCATTTCAATAATCCAGTCCTTTCTTTTCAATTCAAAATTGGTGCCAAGGTATAAACGCCGTACTTGGTCGTCTTCTGCCAACTGCTCGGCCGTGCCATGTTTAAATATTTTGCCATCAATCAACAAATAGGCCCGGTCGCAAATGGAGAGGGTTTCGTTTACGTTATGGTCGGTTATCAGTATGCCTATGTTCCTGTATTTAAGTTTGGCCACCACCGTTTGTATGTCTTCCACGGCAATGGGGTCAACGCCCGCAAAAGGTTCGTCTAACAAAATAAACTTGGGGTCAACCGCAAGGGCGCGGGCAATTTCCGTACGCCTGCGTTCGCCACCGCTTAGGCTGTCGCCGTTGTTTTTACGCACATGGTTAAGGTTAAATTCCCTCAGCAATGCCTCCAATTTCTCCCGGCGGTCTTTTTTTGACAGTTTTGTCATTTCCAGCACTGCCAGAATATTATCTTCCACGCTCAGCTTACGAAAAACGCTGGCTTCCTGCGGCAGGTAACCAATACCCATTTGCGCGCGTTTGTACATGGGCAGCTTGGTAATTTCTTCCTTGTTTAAAAAAACCTGGCCCTCATCGGGCTTAATTAAACCCACCACCATGTAAAATGTGGTGGTTTTACCGGCACCGTTGGGGCCCAGCAACCCAACAATTTCCCCTTGTTTTACCTCTATTGAAACATGGTTTACCACCTTGCGGCTGCCATACATTTTAACAAGTTCGGTAGTGGTTATGGTAAGGCTCAATGTTTTGTGTTTGGGCAAAAATAGAGTAAGAAACACAATATGCGTGGGCTGAGTTAAAAGTTAAAAGTTAAAAATAGGGTTAGGCTTTACAATGTGCGCGTTTTTTTAACTTTTGCTGCTTGCCTTTGCACATTTGGGGCCTATATAATTTTGCTGGTGTATATTGCAGCCATTTTACTGCACCATGAAAGTAACAGACCATATACTGCAAGCAAGCAAAACACTTGTTTCGTTCGAGATACTGCCGCCGTTAAAAGGGCGCGACATTAATTCCATCTATAACCACCTGAACCCGTTAATGGAGTTTGCGCCTGCTTGGATAAACGTAACCTACCACCGTAGCGAAACGGCCTTTAAGAAAAGGAAAGACGGCAGTTTTGAGAAAGTGGAAGTGCGTAAACGCCCCGGCACCGTGGGTATTTGTGCCGCCATTATGAACCATTACAAAGTGGATGCGGTACCCCATATTATTTGTGGTGGTTTTACCAGGCGTGAAACCGAAGATGCTTTGATAGACTTAAATTTTTTAGGCATAGACAATGTGTTGGCTTTGCGCGGCGATGCCGGTAAAAATGAAGCCAGCTTTGAGCCTGAACCCGAGGGCCACCGCTATGCCATTGACCTTTTAAAACAAGTGGCCGACCTAAACAACGGCATTTATTTGGATGATGACATACGCGATGGTGGCAAAACCAAATTTTGTATTGGTGTGGCAGGCTACCCCGAAAAGCATTTTGAGGCACCCAACCTTGCCACCGATATGCAACATTTGAAAGACAAGGTGGATGCTGGGGCCGAGTACATTATGACCCAGATGTTTTTTGACAACAGTAAGTTTTTTAGCTATGTGCAAATGTGCAGGGATAATGGCATACACATACCCATTATACCCGGCCTTAAACCAATTACCAGCAAAAAGCAATTGTCTGTGCTGCCGAGGATATTTAATGTAGACATACCAACTGAGCTATCCAGCGAAATTTTGAAGTGCAAAACTGATGATGATTGCGAAAAGGTTGGTACGGAATGGTTGATACAACAATCAAAAGAGTTAAAAGCATTCGGCGTGCCGGTGCTGCATTATTACACATTGGGCAAGCCCAAGGTTATTTGGAATGTGGTGAAAGAAGTGATGTAGCGCGTAAAAGCTATCACTTCCAAGTAACATCGGTTACAACTGGAAAATGGTCTGATAGGTAGAGCTGTGGCACAGTACATTGCAATACTTGTAGGCTTTTATCGGGCAAGCAAACATCAATTCTGATAGTGCTGGGTAATTTATAAAATGTACCGCCAAGCCCGGCACCTTTTTGTAAAAAAGCGTCTTGCAAATCACCCCTTAACGTATTGTAGGTATAGGTGGCCGGGGTAGAATTTATATCACCACAATACACCACTGGGTGCGGGCTTTTGGCAATTACATCCCGTATTATGCCCACTTCACGCTTGTGCTCAATCTCAGTTTCCCGTATTTTATATTCAATGCTATGCTTCCTTTCAAATGTCAACTCATAAATGCTCTTGTGCGTTCCGGTTTTTAATGTGTCAGCGTATAGCCTAAAAGACGAAAGGTGCCCGGTAATAATGCGTAACGGGCGGTTGTTAAACTTAATATCGGTATAAATAAGATTTTCCTTTGAAAGAATGTGGGCAAGGTTTACCCTGCTGCTGTCTACGAGCGGTGTTTTTGAATAAATGGCACAACCTTGAAAAACGATAATTGGGGCCCATGTTGTTATTACCGTATCATTGGAAACATACGAGTACCGGTACCCTAAAGAATCTAACTCCTTTTTAACCGACATGTACGAGTACCCGTCACCAAAAACATCAAGATATTCTTGAAAACACAATATATCGGGGTTGTACTGGCTTATTGCATTAAGCATATGCACCCGGGTTTGTGCTTGTGGTTTATTTTGGGGCGCTAAACTTACAAACTGTTCCACGTTCCAGGTTAGTATGCGCAGGCTATTGGGGGCTTTTTCCATATCCCATTTCCCCGAATTTATTGCCACAGTGTTGGCAAGGTTTTTAAACCCAAGCATAAAAATTGCCGCTATTACTAATAGGGCTGTTTTTTTATGAATAAGCAACAGCGACAACGCACATAAAAAAGCGGCTAAAAAAATAAATGGAAATACCAAAGCAAATAAACTGATGAACGAAAAGGTACTAGGGCTTATAACAACGGTTAAACAGGATATTGTGTAAAAGGCCAACACTATAATGCATGTAATTACCCAGCCAATGCGTAAAAATTTTTTCATGTAGTAAAATCTTGTTGGCTTGCTTTTTTCAAAAACTCCTTCTCTTCCTCCGTAAGAAAATGGTAACCTTCGCGGCTTATTTTATCAAGCAGGTCATCTACCCGTTGTTGGGTTACCGCCGATGTTTTCTCAAACGGCTTGCGGGTGGCTTTATAAAATAGCCGTTGTTTATTGGTTTGTACAGCGTGTTTTTTTGTGGGGTTAAACAGGTCGTCGGCCCAGTTGTAAAAGCTCGTCATCCAAGCACCCCAGTCGCGGCCCCTGCGCAGTTCGTAAATAAAAAAGAAACCTACTAAGCCGCCGCCGATATGGGCGGCCGCAAAGGCACTGTTGGTTCGCACAACGGCCGAAAAATCGATGATTACAAAAATAAGGGTCAGTATCCAAAGCGGTATACCGCCGTTTATCATGGGCAACAACCTGTACCGGGGTGCCAAACTGGCTACGGCCACAGCAATGGCAAGCACGGGCACGCTGCCCCCTAAAAAATAGGGCGTTTCAGCAATTTGGGCCCTTAATGACGGCAGCATGTTTTCGGCAATGATGAATAAAAGGCCCGATACTACACCACTATACAGGTAAACGGGTATTAGTTTATTATTGCCGGCAAGGTCTTGCAAAATATACCCAAAGGCCCATAGCCACAACACCGTGCCTATAAGCCCAATGGGGCTGTCGTGCACAAACATGTGTGTAATAATCGTCCAAGGCCGGCTGCCAAGCTTTGCGAGTGAAGGTGGCAAAGTTAACCAGTCCTGTATATTTTTTTGGAAGATAAGTTCGGCATTACCCGTATCAAAGGTGATGCGATAAATAAACTTGGTAAAATAAAGGCCCACAAAAACAACGGCGTTTATTAAAATAAGCCAAGTTAGCGCATTGTCGTTTTGACCCAGCAGAATGTTGTTTTTCCGGTTTTGATGCATAACGGCCATATATGAAAAAGTATTTCTACTTACGATGCAAAATTGCTGCTAAAAAACCATTTTTATTGTTAATAAATACTCCGGCGGTTATTTTTTTTCCAATAGTACACCATCAAAAACCCTACCAAAGCCCCGCCAAGGTGGGCCATGTGGGCAACGTTGTCTCCCGCCGAGGTATGGAATTGTGACACTAATTCGCTCAATATATAAAAGGTAACAAACCATTTAACCTTAACCGGAAACAAAAAATTAAGGTAGATGTAGTCGTTAGGGAATAAATAGCCAAAAGCAGCCAGACAACCAAAAACGGCACCGGAAGCCCCGGTTGTATTGCCATTTAAGTGATAAAACAATTGATCTTGGTATTCTTGCTGCATGGCAGGGTTCATCGATTGATAAGCATTTATGATCGACTGGTTTTCGAAATAGAGTACCCCCATATGGCAAAGGGCCGCACCCAACCCACAACTTATAAAAAATATCAAAAAGCGTTGGGGGCCCCAAAGATTTTCTAATGTTGAACCAAACATCCACAAGGCAAACATGTTACCCAACACATGCCACCAATCATGGTGTAAAAACATATAGGTAATAAATTGCCAAGGTTTAAACAAGGGGCTTTGCCAGGTATGTAGCGCAAACGTATCCTCAATAAAAGGCAGTTTAAGGGTTGATTGTGCCAAGTAAACCAGCACATTAATAATCAACAGGTTTTTTACCACCATCGGTAATATCTGAAAACCGCCAGGCCTAAATTGTGTCATGTCAAAAAAAATTAAACGCGTTGTAAAATATTGGTACTTACCCCCGCAACTTCAACTGCACCACATTTTCAATATGATGGGTGTGCGGAAACATATCCACCGGCTGTATTTTTTCCACCGTGTATTTTTCACCCAGCAAGGCTAAGTCCCTAGCCTGTGTGGCTGGGTTACAGCTTACATATACCATCAACGGGGCAGCCATCTCTAATAGTTTATTTACCAATTTTTCGTGCATGCCTGCGCGTGGGGGGTCGGTTATTACCACATCGGGTTTGCCGTTTTGTGCAAAAAATGTATCGTTGCACACCTCTATCACGTCGCCAGCAAAAAATGCGGTATGGCTCAGGTTATTTAGCAGGGCATTTTCCCGGGCATCGGTTATGGCATCTGCCACTACATCAACCCCAATAATTTTTTGGGCTTTTTCGCTACAAAAAATACCTATGCTGCCGGTGCCGCAATATAGGTCGTACAGCGTTTCATTGCCGGTAAACGCGGCGTACTCCCGGGTTACCTGGTAAAGCTTTTCGGCCTGCTTAGTATTGGTTTGGAAAAAAGACTTGGGGCTTATTTTAAAGGTAAACCCTTCCAGCTTTTCCAAAATATAGCCCTTGCCAAAATACACCTGCGGCTCAATGTCAAAAATACTGTCGTTCCACTTGGTGTTGATGGTATACAGCAGCGTTGTAATTTCAGGAAACTGCTGCAAAACAGCGTTTAACAATGCCTTTCTTACGGCCTCGTCCTCATACCCCAACACAATGTTTACCATCAGCTCGCCGGTGGCGGCCATTCTTATCAGCACGTTGCGCAGCCAGCCCGTGTGCAGGCGTGCATCGTAAAATTGCATATTATGCTGCAATGCCAATGCCGCAATGGCTTTTCTTATCTTATTGGTCGGCTCGTTTTGTAAATGGCAAACATCTATCTCCACCACTTTGTCAAACACGCCCTTGGCATGAAAACCGCCGTAGCCTGTTGGCCCGTCCGGTAATGCTGTGCCCTCTTCGCGCATTTTTCTAAACTCATCGGTGGGTACAAACCTTTTATTGCTAAAAGTGTACTCCATCTTGTTGCGGTACCCGGTGGTGTTATCACAGCCGATAATGGTGTTTATGCCGGGCAGTTCCACCTTGCCGATGCGTTGTAAATTATCGGCAACTTGTTTTTGCTTATAGGCCAGCTGTTGCTGGTAGGGCAGCATTTGCCACTGGCAGCCGCCGCACACGCCAAAATGGCCACAAAACGGCTGCACGCGCTGTGGTGAGTACGTTTGGAAACGGATGGCCTCCCCTTCGGCCCAGTCTTTCTTGTTTTTATGCAGCCGTATGTCGGCCACATCGCCCGGTATGGCATTTTCAATAAAAATAACCTTGCCATTTACGCGGGCCAAGCTCTTGCCTTCGGCGGCATAGTCTTCCACCAAAACATTTTCTAGTATAACGGTCTTATTCCTATGTTTCACCGTACAAAGGTAACCGGTTTGGGGTTTTGGCTTTAGGGTTTTATGTTTTTGGTATCAGTATTTGGGATTTGGACTTTTGCCCAATCTTTAAAAATTAAACGTAAGCCCCAATAATGCCGATGTGAATACGCCTTCACCCGCATATGTGCGCATGTAACGGC
>Ga0208741_10001097_pt1 | contig 11297 bp, 5 predicted proteins | sample CryBogCBE03Jun09_FD_184576 | JGI IMG/M metagenome (GOLD analysis project Ga0208741, IMG submission 184576) | Freshwater microbial communities from Crystal Bog, Wisconsin, USA - CBE03Jun09 (SPAdes) | ecosystem: Environmental > Aquatic > Freshwater > Lake | place: Crystal Bog, Wisconsin, USA...
AGATTATGCTACCCGCAACTCTCCATTATATCCTGGCACCTCATCCCCTACTTCTGGACCATTCTTTGCCAACTCACTGCCTTCTTTCTTCGACTTAAATATTGGCCAAAGGAACTGAGCATACCATTCTTCTGCCTTGTAATGTTTTAAGCCATAAGATTCGGGGAACTTGCGTGTGATGATGCCTGTTTTAAAAATCACATCCCAGATAAAAAACATATTGCCAAAGTTTCCTTTGTAGTAGCCTACGCCATCGTCTGATGTATCTGCGTGGTGTGCATGATGGGTGGCAGGCGTAGAGATGAGGCGTTCTAATACCCATGCAAAAGGATGCAATACCTTGTACTTATAAAATGGTTTATCCCACGCAATGCTTGAGTGTGCCGACAACGTAATGACCGACTTTATTACTAAAGTAAACAGTGCCGAGTAGCCAAGGCCTAAATAAACAAGTGTGGCTGTGAGGTATATCTGCGAAAAAAATACGGTGTAAATAAAGTTTTGTCTGCTAGCCATTGCCATGCCCATGTAAGGTGCAGAGTGGTGCGTGCGATGGAAGCGCCATAAAAAAGGCAGCTGATGATGTATGCGGTGATACCAATATTGGGTAAGATCATCGGCTATGGCTATCAAAAAGAAGCCACCCCAAAATGGTACCCAGCAAAAGATATTGGCTGCATGTGGCAACAAATAAGGCAACACCTTCAGGGTGAACCAACCAGTAACTGGTGGCAACAATAGTTTTGGTGCTACAAAGCAAACGATGTCTATCTTGCGTTCACTCAGCTTCCATTTGTTTTCGTACAATCCAAAAGCAAACTCTACAATGCCTAATATTATGGTGAATGCTATAAATCCCCAAGTATTTAATCCCTTAATGCCAGGTTCTATTACCTTCAAAAAATGAGGTGCATTGGCAGATTGTGATTTTGGTGGGTTGAGCCAAGGTGTTTCGCCCGTGAAATGAAAATAGGCTATCAAAGCCAATACGGGTAATGCATAGATAAAAAGGCTGATACCAATGTCTTTCGCTATCTTTTTTGCCAAATTGTTGTTTAGTACCATCGTGTTTTTATTTTTTTAATGAAGAAATTGTTTAATCAAGTACAATCCACCGCCAAGCAATAGCAGTGGCAGGATGATAGCCGCAATGCTGATGACTATCTTCTTGGTGAGGATGACGATGTCTTCTAATGTTATCATGTTTGTTTGTTTTAAAGCCATTCAATCCCAAAGTGGGATTAAGAGCCGTTTATTAATACAAATTTGTTCTCCTTAAAACCTTAGTTTCCTCTCTGAAAAAGTAATTTGCTTTGTCGGTCATATGAGCGTGACAGCAAATCTTCTAATTTGCCCTGTCGCTCATATGAGTGTGGCAGCAAATCTTCTAATTTGCCCTGTCGCTCATATGAGTGTGACAGCAAATCTTCTAATTTACCCTGTCGCTCGTATGAGTGTGGCAGCAAATCTTCTAATTTACCCTGTCGCTCGTATGACCGTGGCAGCAAATCATTTATTTTGTGCCAAAAGCAGCTTGGTACTCACAGCGTATAATCTATTTAAACAAAGAACTTTTAAGAGATAAACTGTCAATCTTATTGTTTGTATTAATGAGATTGACAGTCATCATTTCAAACTAAAGAATGGCTGTTATCGCTGTTTAATCCATTAGTGTCTATCACTCCTTGCTTCCAAGAAATTTTTGGTACCTGGTCTCAACGTGCGTCCTTTCAGCACATCTGCCCAATCTACAAAAGGATAAATATTGTTCTTCTTTGCCTGCTCTTCAAATACTTTCTTCAACTCAGCCAATTTTTTTGGATTCTTAGCTGCCAGGTCATTAATCTCGTTGAAGTCTTCATTCAGGTTATACAATTCCCAAGTGTCTTTCTCAAAATCACCGTCAGGAATTGGTTGACCAGCTCTCTGATACCTTGCAAAGTCTATAAAGTCTGGATGGTGTGCTGCCTCTGCTTTCCAACCATCTTTGTAGATAGAGCGGTTACCAAAGATGTAGTAATGTTGAAGGGTGTGGCGAGAAGGCGCTGTGGCATTTTCGAACGAATAAGCCAATGAAGTTCCTTGTATCTCTTGTTGTTTGATGCCCCGGATTTCTGTAGGAATCGTGCCGCCAATAAACTCCAATGTAGTAGGCAATACGTCTATTACATGTCCATATTGGTTGCGGATGCCTCCCTTTTCTGTTATTCCTTTCGGATAAAATACTATCAATGGATTGTGTGTGCCACCTTCTGCGTTGGCATCTTGCTTCCACAATTTAAAAGGTGTGTTACAAGCCTGGGCCCATCCCAAAGGATAGTTAGTTTCGTTGCCCAAAGCAGTACCAATTTCACCAATCCTATCCAAGTTCTCTTGGATATGTTGTTGCTCGGATACTTGTTTACCAAAAGCAGAACGCTCAATTACCCCATTGAATGTACCTTCCTTACTAGCACCATTGTCACCAATAATGACGAAGATTAAGGTATTATCCAGTTGTTTTATTTCTTTTAGATGATTAATCAATACACCTACTTCATGATCGGTATAGGTAAGGTAACCCGCATAAACTTCCATGAAACGAGCGTATAGTTTCTTCTCTTCTGGCGAAAGGGTTTCCCAAGCTTTTATGTCTTGATTACGTGCTGGCAATACCCCATTGTCAGGAACTACACCCAGTTTCTTTTGGTTTGCAAAGGTTTGCTCGCGATAAGCATCCCAACCAGCATCGAACTTTCCTTTGTACAAATTGCTCCATTCGGCACTCACCTGATGGGGTGCATGCACAGCTCCTGGAGAATAATAAAGGAAGAAAGGCTTATTGGGTGCCGCCTTCTTTTGACGGTCGATGTAAGCAATTGCTTTATCCGTAATCTGTTCGTTCAGGTGTCTGCCATCAGGTGTTACATGGGCTTGGTCTTCCACCAAATCGGGCTTATACTGATCTGTTTGGGAACCTAAGAATCCAAAGAAATGGTCGAAGCCTTTGCCAGTAGGCCAGTGGTCGAAAGGACCAGCATCTGTTGCTTCCTCATCTGGTGTGATACCATATTTACCAACGGCGAAAGTGTTGTAACCATTCTCACGCAATACCTCTGCAATAGTTCCTGCGGTTGAAGGCACACGACCATCCCAACCCGGGAAGCCCGCCGATGCGCCTATGTGCGAGAATCCGCTTTCGTGAACCGCACCACTGTTACGACCCGTTAACAACGCCGAACGGGTGGGTGCACAGATAGCACAGGTGTGAAAATTGGTGTAGCGCAAACCATTGTTGGCAAGGCTATCGAAAGTAGGTGTCTGAATGAGACCACCAAACGTACTGGAGGCACCAAAACCCACATCATCCAATAGAATCCAGACTACATTGGGCGCACCCTTTGGTGCTTTTGGAAGTTCGGGCCAATACTCTTTTGAATCTTTTAGCGTATTGCCAATTACACCTTTAAATTCAGTTGTCTGGGCATTAATAGCAGCAACACTTGCTAGTGCAAAGGCTGAAGCTGTGATTACTTTTCTTATCATTTTTTTAATTTTATTTTCTGATTAAAACAAAGTGAGCAGATGGGTGCTACCATGTGTGATCGGCACTTTGCTGACACCCCCTTTGGTACTCACTTTGTTTGTTTTATTTGGTTGCGATACTTTGTTTATTGATAATTTATAATTGATAACTGACATTGTTAGGCTATCTATTAATCACTCATTAAATACACGGTCTTTTTATATATAAATTATCACCTCTCAGTTATCAATTATCAATTAATCTGCCTTCCTTTCTCCAACACTAGGCATAGACAATACGCCATTTGTATGGTGGATGCGACCCTTAAACACATCTTCCCAATCTATCAATGGGTATATGTTATTTTTCTTTGCTTGCTCATCGAAAACCTTCTTCAGTTCGGCTAATTTTTCAGGGTATTTTGCAGCCAGATCTGTGTTCTCCGTAAAATCTTCATTCAAATTATACAGTTCCCATACATCTTTATTGAAATCACTTGCAGGAAGCGGAATGTGTTGAGTGATTGAGCGTTGCAAATCGAAAAAGTCTGGATGATGTGCCGCCTCAGCTTTCCAGCCATCCTTGTAGATAGACCTGTTTCCGAAAATATAATAGTGTTGCAATGTGTGCTTTGAAGGCGCAGCAGCATTCTCGAAAGAATAAGCCAATGATGTCCCTTGCACTTCTTGCTGTTTGATACCACGGATTTCTTCTGGAAGTTTACCGCCAATAAATTCAACAGTGGTAGGTAAAAGGTCTATCACGTGTCCATATTGGTTACGTAAGCCACCTTTTTCTTTTATCCCTTTTGGATAAAAAACAATCAAAGGATTGTGGGTACCCCCTTCTGCATTAGCATCCTGCTTCCAGAACTTGAAAGGTGTATTTGCTGCCTGAGCCCATCCCAAAGGATAGTTGGTTTCTGTGCCATAAGGGGTGCCTATTTCTCCAATTTTACTCAGGTTGTATTTTAGTTCTTCCTCACTATTCAATGGTGTACTAAATATTGAACGGTCAATATCACCATTCAAAGTTCCTTCTTTACTAGCCCCATTGTCACCAATAACAACAAATATCAAAGTGTTGTCCAACTGCTTAATATCTTTCAGATGCGTTATTAATTCACCAATCTTATGATCGGTATAAGTCAGATAGCCTGCATATACTTCCATAAAACGGGCATAAAGCTTCTTCTGACTGATTGTTAATGAATCCCACGCGGTAATATTTGGATTACGATCTGGCAGAACACTGTTTGCTGGAATGATACCTTGTTTCTTTTGTTGTTCGAACACTTGTTGGCGATAAGCATCCCAACCAGCATCAAATTTTCCTTTGTACAAATCGCTCCATTCGGCACTTACCTGATGCGGTGCATGAACAGCCCCGGGTGAATAGTACAAGAAGAAAGGTTTATCTGGAGCAACCTTCTTTTGACGGTCGATATAAGCAATGGCTTTATCCGTAATCTGCTCGTTCAAGTGACGACCATCGGGTTTCACATGGGCTTGGTCTTCCACCAGATCAGGCTTGTACTGGTCTGTCTGAGAACCAAGGAATCCAAAGAAATGGTCAAACCCTTTTCCAGTAGGCCAATGGTCGAAAGGACCAGCATCGGTCGCTTCTTCATCGGGGGTAACGCCATATTTACCAACTGCAAAAGTGTTATAGCCATTCTCACGTAATACCTCTGCAATAGTTCCTGCTGTAGAAGGCAAACGACCGTCCCAACCGGGAAAGCCAGCAGACATAATGGTATGAGAAAATCCACTTTCGTGAACAGCACCACTATTTCTACCAGTTAACAATGCTGCACGGGTAGGGGCACAGATAGCGCAAGTGTGGAAATTGGTGTAACGCAAACCATTATTGGCAAGGCTATCGAAAGTTGGTGTTTGAATAAGGCCCCCAAAGGTACTGGAGGCACCAAAGCCCACGTCATCCAATAGAATCCAGACTACATTGGGCGCACCTTTTGGCGCCTTTGGAAGTTCGGGCCAGTCTGCTTTTGAATCTTTTAATGTCTTGCCAATCACACCCTTAAAAGGTTGTGTTTGTGCATGTATAGCAACAATACTGATTGTTAAAACTGTGGCAATTGAAATTATTTTTTTGTACATATTTGTTGTTTTATTTGTTAATTAAAGTAACTGTTTTAACTCATCACTCATCACTCATCATTCATAACTCATAACTAGCGCACTACCAACCAGCATTCTGATGAATATTGGGGTTACTTTGTAACTCTAAATCAGGGATTGGAAATAAAGTATCTTTTAAGGTAACACCTGTCTTGTGAATCCCAGGCTGACCATACTTGTATGTTGACTGGATAGAATTCAAATAATATTGACCTGGTCCATAGTCGGTTCTTCTTACTAAATCAAACCATCTTTGAGATTCTTGAATAAATTCTCTTCTTCTTTCAGTAAATACAGAATCCAAAAATTGAGTTTCACTGCTAAACTGACCAACTGTTACATCGGAACTATGGTCGGTATAAATACCATTCCCCTTGTAATTGTAGGAAGCGTAATCTCCATTAATGGTAAGATTGGAAGCCGGATTATAAGCACGTCCACGAACAATATTTAGCGCATTTACCGCATCGGCAGTTGGTCCGCCAGCTAGTTCACTCAATGCTTCAGCATACAATAAAAGCACGTCAGAGTAGCGTAGTACAGGGAAGTTAATTTTGCTGTTTGCACCTTGACTTTGTGCTAAGGCGTTGCCGTATCCAACACTTTGATCTACAAATTTGAAGAACTGAAAATTATTAGATCCCCATTTATACCAAGTTGAGTTAGTAGTGTTGTACAATGAATCGAAGAAAGTGGCACTCCTACGCTCATCATTGATGCTGAATACATTGGTAACTACTGTTGAGTCTCCTGGCTGATCCGCAAATGGAGAAACTGTTGACCATCCAAATGAGCTAAGGTTCTGAGTGCTTGTAAATCCGCCAGCAATGCCATTAAATTGAGCGGAGAACACATGTTCCTTCCCATTCTTAGTAGCAGCTTGAAAGGCATTTTTGAAGTTAGGGAATAAATCATATCCGAAATTGCCTACAGGAGTAACTCCTGTAAAACCTGCTGTACCCGCTGTAATGACACTGTCCAATTCTAATTTAGCATCCTTCCAATCTTGAATTGTGATATATACTTTTGCCAAAAGCGCACGTGCAGACCCAGAAGTGGCACGACCAACATTTGCACCTGTATAAACTGTTGGCAACGCTTTCGCTGATTTCAAATCTGAAATAATCTTAGCGTAAACAGAATCCCTTGAGGAACGTGGTAGATCAACAGCGCTAGGACTTAACGAAGTAATATCATGCAGTACCAATGAAACAGGTCCAAAAAGACGAACCAAATTGAAATAGTCCAATGCTCTAATAAATTTTGCTTCATTGATCAGGTTTGCTTGAGAATTTGTAGGGTTAACAAATGCTGAAGCAGGTATTGTTGGTATTTTGTCAATGGCAATGTTCGCCTTATTGATACCCCAATACAACTGGGTGTATATCTTTTGAATCCTACCATTGGCACTAACATAAGTAGCAGTACCTAAAGCCCTTACATCTGGGTTGGTATTGGATGGACTGTATACCTGATTGTCACTAGGATTGTCCACTATAAGATTCAGTTGCCGCCCATACAATGGAAAGTCATTCAGAACGTCTGTTGTAAGTGTACTATAAACAGCTGTTACCGCAGCTACTGCATCACTTTGTGTTTTGTAAAAGTTTGTAGAAGTAAGAACCCCTACTGGATTCTCATCAAGTTTGTTGCAAGAAGATAGCATGGTTAAACCTGTTAAACCGATTGCTATTGCCGATAGTAATTTATTCATTGTTTGATTATAATTATGTGATTAAAATGAGACTATGTTGTTAAGTGCAAACTTTACATGGGTTAGGCCTTGTAAAGTTTGCATGACAACTTTTAGAATGTTACGTTTAGACCTACTAAATAAGATTTATAACGAGGATACACGCCATAATCAATACCAGGTGTCAGGTTATTCTGATCATAGTAGTTTGCTTCTGGATCTGCACCAGTGTATTTTGTAATTGTTAATAAATTTTGGGCTGTAACATACAAGCGTATTTGTTTTGCCCAAATTTTACTGGCAACAGCCTTAGGGAAGTTGTATCCAAGCGTAACTGTTTTCAGACGGATGTAAGAACCATCTTCAACATAAGTATCTTGCACCTGCATAACGGGGGCATTTGTAAGTTTTTGGAAAGTACCAGTTGGGTTCTTCAAGGAATCCCATCTGTTCAAAATATTTGTAGTAACATTCTGCAACACACTTGTCTTTTCTAACTGTTGTTCCAACAAATTGAATATCTTATTTCCAAAGGATCCTTGGAAGAAAACGGACAAATCAAATTGTTTGTAATTAAAAGTATTACTGAAACTTCCAGTAAACTTAGCTTGTGCATTACCAAGGCTGTGTTTATCTGCCAATGTAATTGCAGAACCAGTTTGACCATTTGCATGGACATATTTTCTGTCACCCGTAACTTGTGATACACCTGCTAATTTTGGTGCAGGATTAGAACCATAAACATCAGCAGTTGTCAATAAGCCGTTTGTGCTGTATCCCCAGAAAGTTCCTACAGGTAATCCAGCTTTTATTATTTCTTGAGCTATTTGTCCTGTTGGTGGAGTTGGTTGAAACGAATTTAAAGGACCAAGACTCAGTACTTTATTAGCATTGTGAGAATAAAGTATGGTTGAATGCCATGAGAAGTCCTTAGTTCTGATGTTCTCAGTATTCAAAGACAATTCAAAACCCTTGTTTTCAAGGCTTCCAATGTTTTCGTTTACTGTGGTATATCCAGTTGAAAGTGGAATCAAACCACCAGCACTGATATACAAGTTTGTTGTTTTCTTGTAATAGTAGTCAGCAGTCAAATTAATTCTATTCTTGAAAAAGCCCACATCAATACCCGCATCAGATTGCGTAGTGGTTTCCCAAGTCAAATCAGGATTAGAAGATTGTGTTGGCGAAAGACCAGTTACTCCAGTAAGAGGGCTTCCCAAATAATAATAGTTGGCATTGATGGTTGCCAAAGAACTGTAGGCAGGATAGTTGGTATTACCTGTGCTACCTGTAGTTAGTCTTACTTTAAGGTTGCTAATTGTTTTCTCATACTTTTTTAGGAATTCCTCGTCTGAAACATTCCACGAAAAACCAGCCGCAGGGAAGAAGCCCCATTTTTTGTTTACACCTGCGTTGGACGCGCCATCCTCCCTTGCAGAAAGAGAGAAATTGTATTTGTGGTCGAATGAGTAATTTGCTCTTCCGAGCCATCCAATTCTAGTTCCTGAATATTCAGCTGATCCCGGCTTTAAGATTGTGTTAGCTAAACCTAGATTGTTATAAGTAAGTGCATCCGTTGGGAAATTTTCTCCTGCTGCATAAGTATATTCTTCCTTTTCAAGAGAAGTTGTATATCCACCCAATAAAGTAAAATAGTGTTTGGATTGTATCTTGAAATCATAAGTCAGGGTGTTTTCATTCAACCATTTTAAATAATTGATATTGCCAACAGATCCAACACCTGTGTAAGTTCCTCCTGAATTTCCTGCACTTACTGTAGAAGGTGCATAAGAATTAAGTTTAGTATTAAGGATATCTGCACCTAAAGTGGTCTTGAATACTAAGCCGTCAAGTAGTTTATATTCTGCTGAGAAGTTACCTAAAACACGGTTGATCTTAGTGTTGTTGATGGTATTTGCAATATCATTGATTGGATTGTCTGTTATCTGTAATCCATTTACATACAAATAGGTTGTATTTACCGCAGGTTGGTATGGTGTGAAATAACTGCCATCAGAATTTTTGTTTTGTTGCAATGGATTAGCGAAATACAAAGAAGAATACGCATTACTATAACTAGTATTATCTCCATAAGCAGTACCTGTTAGTTTATTTTCGTTGGAACTACTAGCCAAAATACTTGAATTGATTTTTAGCCTAGAGGAAATATTCCTTTCGTAATTTGCTCGTACTGTTTCCCTTGTAAAATTTGTTCCTAATACGATGCCATCCTGGTTAAAGTAATTTCCAGACAATGAATATCTTGATTTTTCATCACCACCATTGATGCTTAATTGATGGTTCTGAACTGAATTAGATTTAATTGCCGCACTTGCCCAGTCTGTTGATACTGCGGGTTGTCCAGTTTCCCCACCCAAAGAGTCAATGATACCTTGGTTAGCGGTAACACCTTTAAGACCAGCAGCTTTTACCAAATCATCATAATAGCTTGCCCACTGTGGACCATTCAATACACTTACTTTTTTATCTATTTGCTGTGTACCATAAGATGCACTGTAAGAAACATTGTCAGCGCCCTTTTTACCTCTTTTAGTTGTGATGATGACAACTCCATTCGCTCCTTGTCCGCCATAAATAGCAGTTGCAGCAGCGTCTTTTAGAATGTCGATACTTTCAATATCACTAGGATTAATCGTAGATAGTGCATTGGTAGAAACACCTGTAACCCCACCACCATTGGTTAGGTTGTTATTATTGTACTCTATAAAACCATCAATTACATACAAAGGATCGTTACCAAAGCTCAATGAATTACCCCCACGAATTCTGATACTTGCAGTAGCACCAGGTTGTCCTGAACTAGAGGAAAATGCTACACCTGCTACAGCCCCTTGTAACAAATTATCGAAAGAAGGAGTTGTACGATCGAAGGCTTCTTTTGGCACGGATGCTACAGAACCTGTAACATCTTTTCGCTTTTGGGTACCATAACCAATAACAACCACATCATTTAATTGTGATGAGGACTCTTTTAGAGTTATTGTAATTGGCTTTGCTTCACCTACAAAAACCTCTTCAGTTTCATAGCCAACAAAACTGACTATGTAAGTAACTGGTACTTTTTGCCCGGTAACAAATTGAAAGTTTCCTTTCAAATCTGTGCTTACTTCGTGCGTTGTACCTTTTATATGTACAGTTGCACCGGCTAAAGGCGTTTTGTACTTTGCATCTATTACCTTACCATTTAATGATAGATTGTTGTTTTGTGCATAGATTCCCGTAGTTGCTAAAACAACAAGAAAAATTAAGAATAACTGCTTGTAAATGTTTGTTCGACTCATGTTTTTTTTATTTATGTCTATTTATTAAGTAGACTATATTTTGCCAAAATAGCCCGATTTGAAAAATGCTCTTATTTTTGTTTAGTGCAACCCTACCCATGAAAGAAGCGGGGATATACAAATTGAAAATCAGATACACAGATGTATTAACTGCGTTCTCAAATATTTAATTTATACCTAATAGCAACTGGCAACTTACACAGCTAACCAACCACCGGAAATCTGCATAGAGGTTACACAGTTGCCGTTAGGTTTACGAAAAGTGAGTACTAATGATGATAAGAGATTAAGTCATAGCGAATGACTTGGCGTAAATTCCAAGATACCATTTAAGCTAGTAACCTAAATGCTTAAAGTGCGTTAGTTGTTTAGCAACAACAACAGCAACGGTGGGCGAGGGGGCAGGGATTATTACAAAAGTCCACCTGAATGCGTTGAAGCATCTTTCTTTTTAAAGAATTCATGTTTATACATTTTTAATGTAAGGACTCTATGTTGGTGGTTAACTAGACTCCTTTGAGGTCAAAAAACTAATTTAATTTCGGAATTATCGGCTAATTGGAATTTAGCCTACTTTTGTGAAAAATATTGTTATGAGTGAAAATACTAAAACCCTGTTCTACGTTGGTATATCTAAAAATGTAAACCCAGTTAGT
>Ga0208741_10001098_pt1 | contig 11293 bp, 8 predicted proteins | sample CryBogCBE03Jun09_FD_184576 | JGI IMG/M metagenome (GOLD analysis project Ga0208741, IMG submission 184576) | Freshwater microbial communities from Crystal Bog, Wisconsin, USA - CBE03Jun09 (SPAdes) | ecosystem: Environmental > Aquatic > Freshwater > Lake | place: Crystal Bog, Wisconsin, USA...
TTCGCAAACTGACCCCCATAGAGTGCGAACGTCTACAAGGTCTTCCCGACAACTATACGGAGGGCATTGCGATGACCCATCGGTATAAGTGCTGTGGGAATGCGTTCAATGTGGACGTCGTGGCTCACATCCTGCGTGGCATACCCAATGGGTAGAAATGGACCCTTTTTGGGACAAACACTCCCTAGGGAAGTTGAAAAAGTGAGATGCGTCTACAAGTTTTTTTTTCGGACACTGATTGAGTCAAAATGGTATAAAATCTACCCGAAACCAAAAGGACGGGTGTAAAGTAGAGTAAATGAGTAAGTGTGAGACCTATTTAGGTCTTGGGAAGTTGTCCTAATTCTTCTACCCATTAGACCTCGGCGGGGACCTCCTCCTTCTTGGTGTGAGGGAGCAGGGCAATCTGCTTCTCCAACTTGTCCATCTCCTTCCGCAGCCCTTCCAGAGTAGCGACCGCATTCTCTGCTAGTGCCTTGTAGCCGTCCCGCGACTGCTCGGCGACGAGGCAATGTTCCAACGCCTTGTTCCGCTCCCACTCCAGCCCCGCTGCCTCCTCCTCCGCCTTGACCCTCATTCCCACCTCCGCCACCAAGTCCCCGCCCATATGCTCGTGGATGTCGTCAATCACCTTGTGCTCCTGTGCCAGTTGCTCCGCCACCATCTCTTCCAGTCGGTTCAGGTTCTCCACCATGATGTCAATCCACCTGTTCTCGTCGTTGTCCTTGACTCGTCCGCCGACCCCCTTCTGCTTGTGGTTGAGGAGAAGAGTCCGCTGGTCGCTGAATGCCGTGTTCATCTTGTTGTAGGTCGCCATTGTGCTGTCCGTTTGTTTACCCAGCCGCGAATCCGTTTTCCTCGCACGTTTCCAGATTTACCTCGTCCCGTGAGTCGTTTAGATGGTAAATACTTCTTCTAACTAGTAGTTAAATGAAGACCGTGTCCGAGTATATGATGTCCCTTCATAAGGAACTCGTTGAGAAGCGTGGCGTCGCAGACCAGACAGCATCGCAGTATATTCGCTCCCTCTACTCGCTGAACAACAACCGCCCCTTCACCAACCTTGCGTGGCTGAAGAACAAGGAGTCGGTAGACCAGCGTCTGTCGGAGTTCGCCGAGTCCACGCAGAAGACCCTGCTGTCCGTGGTGGTTGCTGCCCTGTCGTCGGTCAAGGACAAGCCGACGTATAAGAAGATTTACGCCCACTACTACAACGAGATGATGATGCGTAGCAAGGAGTCCCGCGAGAAGGACACCAGCATCAAGACGGAGAAGCAGGACAAGAACTGGCTCTCGTGGGATGTGGTCAAGGCACACGAGGAGCGTCTTGCGGAGGAGGTCAAGTCACTCGGAAAGGACGTCAGCGTCGGGCAGTGGGAGGGTCTCCTCTCCTACGCTCTGCTGTCCCTCTTCACGGAGTTTGACCCGCGGCGTAATCAGGACTACCAGTTCATGGACGTAGTGAAGAGCCACAAACAGGCAACGGCTCCCGACCGCAACTACTATGTCCTTGACCCGCCGCACTTCATGTTCCGCAAGTATAAGACCAGCAAGACACACGGAGAGCAGTCGTTCCCAGTGCCCCCCGCCCTTGTCAAGTCGCTGAACCTCTACCTCTCGCACCACCCTGCCCTCGCTGGGAAGAAGGTCACCGCCAAGACCCCTGCGTTTCCGCTTCTCGTCCAGGCGAATGGAACGCCGCTGACCGCCGTGAATGCCATTACCCGTGTCCTCAATCGCATCTTTGGTCGCCGTGTGGGGTCTACGATGCTTCGCCATATTTACCTTTCCAACAAATATGATGTTCAGGAGATGAACGACACCGCCGAGAAGATGGGGCACACGGGAGCGGTTCAGCGGGAGTATTTGAAGGGGGGCGACGACGACGTCCAGAGCATCACGCTTCCTACGGCTCCGTAAAAACCTTAAACACATTGTCTTTACTTACTACAAATGCCGTATTCCCAACTTGGACAGGACACATCGGTATTGAATGCCTACCCTGACCGCGTGGGCTACTTTGTAGACATCGGGGCGTATGATGGAAAAGAATATTCCAACACCCTGCTGTTAGAGGAGAAGGGATGGACAGGCATCTGTGCGGAGCCGAGCCCTCCCATGTTTGAGGAGTTGAAGAAGAATCGTAAGTTCTGCTTCCTTACGGACAAGGCGGTCTGGCACACGACGGGCGAGACGGTGGAGTTTGCGGTGGTGGAGAGTGGTGGTCAACACGGAATGCTGTCGGGCATCACTGGGTTCTCCACGGGCGAATACAAGGCGGCACAGGACAAGTCCCGTAAGGTTCAGGTCAAGACGGTCTCCCTCAACGACCTGCTCGTCACCGCCAACGCCCCCAAGTTCATGGAATACCTTTCCCTAGACACCGAGGGAACCGAGTATGACATCTTGAAGGCACTTGACTTCTCCAAGTGGGTCTTCGGGCTCATTGACGTGGAGCATAACTTTGAGGAGGCGAAGCGGGAGAGCATCCGTCGGCTCCTAGAAAGCAACGGCTACGTCTTTCTCCGCCAGAACAAGTGGGACGACTGCTACATCCACCACACCCAGACGTCGGAGGTGTCCGTTTAAAACGGATGTAAAATACTCTTGACTAGATGTAAGCAAGTATGGACGAAAGTAAAGTAAGTGGCTTTAAGGGAACGCCGCTCAATGGAGTAGTAAGTATGTTGGCTACATACGACCAACTCGGCTGGGCGGTAGTAAGTGGCGACATGGGGTATGACGAGGCGGCGGGGAAGAAGCGGTTTGACTTCCACTCCAAGAGTTGGAAGGACGACCCCGTATGCCGAGAGGGTGCGACGGGGTATGCTCTTCGGACGGGTCCCATCAGCGGGGTCATGGCGATTGACATTGACGACCCGACTCGCCCTCACAACCAGACCCTGATGAAGATGTGCGAGGAGGCAGGAGCCATCAAGCAGGTCACCCGTAAGGGCATCCACTACCTCTTCAAGAGCGACGAACGTCTCCGCACCACGACCAACGCCAAGTTGGCTCTGGACATTCGCAACCTGAACGGGCTGCTCTACGTAGAGCCGAGCCGCTACAATGTTGCGGGACGAACCCAGTTCTACAAGTTCCAGAACCTCCCGACCTCGCCCGACGGGGTTCCCGAGTGTCCGCAGTCCATCGTGGACTTCATCAACTCCATCTTCCGTCCGAACCTTACGACCGAGCAGAGGAAGACCATCCGAGAGACGGTCAAGAAGGAGAATGCTGGGATGGACAAGTTGAAGGTGGACATTAGCAAGACGTCGGAGGACGTTCGGACGGCTCTGATGAGTATTAACGTGGAGCACTGCGAGAACTACTCGGACTGGATTAAGGTCGGACTGGCTCTTCACCACGAGGGTCTGGGCTGGGAGTTGTTTGACGAGTTCAGTCGCCGCAGCCCGAAGTATAGGGAGGGCGAACCCTACCACGTCTACGAGTCCTTTGCCAACCGCCCGACGGAGGAACCCATCTCGCTACGCACCATCTACTGGTGGTTGAAGAACGAGAACGACGCGGTGTTCAAGACCCTGATTAACAAGGAGGAGAACGAGGAGTATATAGCGTTAAAGAAGAAGCACGAGGAGACCTGCTGCGTCATCGGGTCCAAGATTATGTTCCAGCACAGCAACGGGCGGTTTGAAATGATGAGCCACCACGATGCGATTGTCAAGTATATGCCCCACGTCTTCCGACAGTGGGAGGACGGGAAGATGGTCAAGCAGTCCTTCTACCACTGGTGGATGAAGGACCCCACTCGTAAGGAGTATGACCGAATGGACTTCCTTCCGCCTCCTCTGGTCTGTCCGCCTAACGTCTACAACCTCTACAAGGGTATGGTTGCCGAGACGCTGCCCCCAGTCCCCGACGAGGAGGTCATGGACCTCATCCAACCCATCCTGCGACACATCGCCACCCTTATGCCCGAGAATGAGGACGGCGACTGCTACTTCGCCCTGAACTTCCTCGCTCAACTCATTCAGGAGCCAGGAATCAAGTCAGAGGTGGCACTGGTGCTGCGGGACATTCATCGGCTCCTCGCAGAGGGAGGCGGCAACGGTAAGAACCTGCTCTTGGAGTTCCTAGGCGACAAGGTCATCGGCGAGAAGTATGTAGTGACCATCGCCAACAACGACGAACTCTACAACCCCTTCACGGAACACCTAGAACACAAGTTGCTGGTCTTCGTCCCCGAGGCGAACGGGGCGGTGAACGGGAAGCAGATTGACTACCTGAAAGAGATGGTCACCCAGAAGAAGCGGTCCATCAATCGCAAGGGTGTGCCGAAGTATGACCAGTTAGACCATGCGAGGTATATATTCGCTGCGAACACCCCGAACCCGATGGGGTCTTCGGGCGGCACCCCAGGAGACCGCAGGTTCGCCTACTACGACGTAGACACCAGTCATCGGGAGGACAAGAAGTATTTCGGGGAGTTAAAGGCGGCGATGGACGACCCTCGGGTGGCTCGGGCATTCTACCAGTATTTGAAGGCGTTCAAGTGCTACAAGAACCCGCTGGAGTTCCAGATGAACCGACCGCATACGAAGGCGTGGAGGTCGCTGCGTAGGATGAACGTCTCCCCCATTCTGCGATGGGTCATCCACAAGGTAGAGCAGGAGGATGACATAGACGGCGAGGCGTCCTCCATGTTCAAGGAGTTCCAGACGTGGATGACGGAGAACAAGGAGGAGGCGGACTTGAAGATGAGCCAGAGTGCCTTTACGAGGTTCATGAAGGAGAACCCGTTCACCAAGGAGGTGGAGGGCGTGAACAGGGGTGCCTACAAGTCCAGCACCACACACATTACCCTAAACATGGACCACGTCCGACGCGAGTTAATCAAGCAGGAGTATATGAAGCCGAAAGCCATGGACCTGCGAGACCTCTGGGCGGAGGTCACGGTTCCCACTACATAAGCGACTCCCAACTCACCCCACCCTTCTTATACGTCCGAATGGCGGCTTTGAGTTCAGTCGCAGAGTGGGTCTTCAAGAAGTCCCGCTTCATCTTCGCCCCAACATAAGGTTTCCTCTCGGAACCTTCTTTTGGTGTGGTCTCCTTCTTGGGCTTCAGACCCCGCACGGCAGCCATCTCCTGGTGCTCCTTGGGTGGATTGATGCCGAGCCGCTTGGCTTTGGTCAATGCTCGGTAGTGCCTGGACCTCTCAATTGCCTTCTTGTCCTCCGCCAAGTCCGAGCGGGAGTAGGGGAACGGCTTGTGCTGGTTGCCTTCGCCCATCAGGAGTGCGAGGGTGTGCTTACGGTCGGGCACCGCTTTGGGACGCGTCCCGCCCTTCGTGTGCTTCCCCACACCCGTCCCGCACAGGTTCTTCTTTCCCTTACCCAGCATCAGGGGGTCATCGCCCTGACCTACGTCGTTGAATGTTTTGAGGTAGTGCTTGTTCAGTTTCGCCTTGAAGAACTCAATGACGTTGCCTGGCTCGTGGCGGAGAATCTCATTGACGTCGCCAAAGTCCAGCATCAGTGGAGGCGGGTCGGCATTACGACCGAACAAGTCATGGAGCGGGTCGCCGTGAGCATAGACACGCTTGATGTCAAACCCCTCGTGAGCCATACCCAGATTCTTCGGCTCAATCGCCGAGTTAAACGTCAGAGCCGACTCCACCAGTCCCTCACGAAGAAAGTCGTCGCAGATGGCTCCACCGAGTGAATGACCCACAGCCCCATACAGAACCGTATAGCCAGGAAGTTGCTTGGCGATTCGTTCCTGCCATTCTTCCACCTTCTCGGCATCCTCAATATACCGTGTCGTGTCTTCCAGTCCATTGAACGGAATGGTGATGTTGGCTTCCCAGTCGGTTCCCGTCACGGTTCCCCGCACTCCAATGACGCAGAGAATGGTCTTGTTTACGGAGCCATTGAGCGAGTAAAGAAGCAGTGTGTTAGACGCATCAAACAGAAACCAATCGCCTATTTCGGCTGGTGGTTCTTGTCCTTTTACTTTGGCGTAGGTTGCTGCGGCAATCTTTTGAAGGATTGCCGATGGGACTATTTTTCCCAAGTCGCCGCCTCTCATTTGTGGTTAGTAAGTAGTATTTATTGATTAGAAAGGACGGACGGGCGGTTCACCCGCCGACGTCACAAGTGAGGCATCAGGCAGGGGTTCGGGCTGACGAATCTGACGTTCCGTCGTGAGACCCGTGACCGCATTCATTCCCCGTTCCTCCCGAGTGCGTCCAGGTTGACGCTGCTGAGTCCCGAACGGTGCCTGAACCGCCGACGTGGACCCGAGGATGCGAGACCCAATCTCCGCCACTGCCCTCTGGCGAACATCCGCGGGTTCGTTGATGACACGGTTGATTTCTAGGCACAGACGTTCCAGACGGTCAAGCACCAGACCCGACGCACGGAGAACCTTGCGGGACTGAGCGTCCAGGGCGAGGGGACCCGCCGCCGCCGCACCCGTCGCCAGACGCTGGGACTGGCGTTTGAGGTTGCCCAGAACCTGGACATACTGGGCGAGTTTGCGGTCCGTGATGGTCGCACCCAGGCGGAGCAGAGCACCCTGAACCTTGTTGAGGTCGTCAATCATGGAGTTGGGGAAGGCACCTGACTCAAACTCGTCCAGCACCTTCGCCAGTGCGGCATCCAGGTCATCCGTAGACGGCGAGACCTCCACGGGCTTCGGCGGACCTCCCGAAAAGTCGCCCTTCTCAATGGCGTTGAGTTCAGCCACCCGACGATTGCGAAGGCGAGTGAGGTAGGACTGACCCTCGGGCGAGTAGAAGAAATACTGAGTGCCACCACTGAGTTCGCGGGGCGGGTTGCCGTCCGTGTCCGCACCGAGATTGTTGAGCGACGTATTCGCAGCATACCCGTTGCGGGGAGTGGGAATGAACTGACCAAACGGAGAGTCATACCCAGCACCACCACGCAGACCACCCGCCGTCTGGGACTGGGCGGTCTCAATACGCCCATTGATGTGGGATGCTGACTGCGACGCCTTGTTGCGGTGACGCTGGGACCTCTCAGTCGTGTCCAGCACACCCATCTGACCCAGCATCTTGCGGTGGTTATTGCGAACACGTTCAAGAGCCACCGCCTTGTCGTGAGCATCAAACGGGTTGGCGGCTCCAACCTCCTCATCCAGTCGTGGCATCTCCTGTGCGGGACCCCAGACGTGTCCTACCTTATTCCGAGCGTATGCCTGGTCGGGAAACGTCCAGTCAATCCAAGGTGTCGTTTGGAGCGTCGGCATTTGTAGTCAGACACGAAGAAATACTCCATTACTTAACGGCTCCGCCACGCAGCCGCCGCCCTCTTCATCAGGTCAGGACCAGGGTGCTTGGCTGCGAACTCCTTCACGAACGAGGCATACGCAGACGGCTTACGTCCACCGACCTTGCTCATGTCCTGCTCCTCCGTCCCCCAGCCACCCGCCGAGTCGGGGGCAAGGTTATTCAGACGGGCTTGGGGCTTGTAGCCGTTGAGCGGGAACCTGGAACCAAAAAGCTGTTGCCAGTCATCACGACCCGCACCGCCAGACATGTAGGCAGCATCACTGCCCATACCCTTGCGTCCAAACTGCTGTGCCATGAGGTCATGGATGCTGGGACCCTTGGTCATTGCCATGGCTTCAGCCCCGCCACGGCGTCCCTTACCCTTCACCGCTGACGCAGATGCCTGAATCTTGGACTTCTGGTCTTGAAGGGCGGCAATCTGTTCATCAATCTGCTGCTTGGCGTCCTCTGCCGCACCACGCCCACGACGGTGACCCAGACCCACCATCTTCAACGCCGACGCAATCTGCTTGGGAATCTGCGTCGGACCACCCGCCGCCTTCGGGAGGTTCTCGTTGAACTTTGGCGACTCCAAGAGGGCGTGGATGTCCTCCTTGTTCTCCGCAAGAAAGTCATAGACCTGCTTGGCATACCTGGTGACCTTCTGGAAGAACGTCTCGCCGTCGGCACCTCCCTTACGAGCACGTCCCGTCGGGGTAAGACCGCACTTACGCAGGAGTGCCTTCGCCTTGCCCGAACCCTTCTTCGCTAGGTGAATCAGTGCCGCCTTCTCCAACGCCCCAGCGACCCCTCCACCACGGGCACCGCCCTCCATCCGTGCCTTCGCCTTCATGCGGTTCAGCCACTCGGCGGGGACGCCGTTGCCCTCCGACTCGGGCACCTCCTCTGCCTCGGGCTCGGGCTCGGGCTCGTGCTTCTTCATTACCAGAGGTCCAATCCGCCGAACCTCCCCATACGATGGCTCACCCATCCCGATGCGTCCGCCCTTCATAGCCATGGATTTCTTCATAGCGATGAGTTTCTTCATCTTCTCGGGGTTCATCTCGGAATATTCCTCACCCATCCCGATGCGTCCGCCCTTCATAGCCATGGATTTCTTCATAGCGATGAGTTTCTTCATCTTCTCGGGGTTCATCTCGGAATATTCCTCACCCATCCCGATGCGTCCGCCGTGCTGGTGCTCCTTCGCCTCCTCCTTCGCCCACTCCTTGGCTCCTTCGCCTCCTCCTTCGCCCACTCCTTGAAGGACTTGGAGCCGCCGACACGACGCACCATCTCCCTGTCGTGCGTCATGTGTCCGAGACCCACCATCTCCATATACTTGGCGATGTCATCCATCACACCGCCAATGGACGAACCCAGTGCCTTCTTCGCAATCTTCTGGGCAGTCGGGTCCCGCAGGATGGTCTTTACAATCGGCGTCTTCTCCTTGACCTCATTGTAGAAGTTCGTCAACTTGGTCACCATGTCTGACACATCGCTAATGACGTCGCCGCCACGCTTCTCCTTTGGCATTTCTTTCATAGCAGGAGTTTTCTCTGAACCTCCCTCACGAGCAGGTGCGGATGACTCCGCCCAGTGCTGGAAGCCATCACGGGCAAAGTGCGGGGAAGACCACTGTCCGCCAGGACCTCCGTAGTCAAGCATCTTGCGACGGGTCGCCAACTTGCTCCGAAGGTATGCTGTCTGGTCGCCTGTTGACATTTGGTTTAACACCAGCAAAAAAGAACGGGCGTTTAACCAAATGCCATACGCCCTCCGAAAGGCAAGAGGTCGCGACCTCTACTGGGTCGTCACAGAGGCGACTGGGGAGAAGCACTCCAAACAGCCACTACCAAAGGAGAAGGCAGAAGCACAGCGTAGGGCGTTATACGTTCATATGAAGGGCAAGGGCAAGGATTGTGGATGTGGCAAGGGTGAGTTTTGTGTGAGTAAGCATCAGCGTCTCGCACGGACGCAATCCAAACTGACTGATGCGGACTTGAAGTATTTAGCCCACGCGTATGCCGAAGCCCATCCCCATACCAAGAAGACAGGAGCAGCATTGGGACGTCATATGCTGGATTGGTGTGAGAAGCAGATGGAGGAGATGGACTGCGGATGCGGGTGTGATGGAATGAAGGCACTACGAACCAAGTCGGGTGGTGCCTCTCGTCCCAAGAAGGAAGTGCCTATGGAGTCCTATACAAAGAAGGAACGGAAGAAGAAGGTTCGTCGGGGCGGTAAGTTAAAGCAGTGTCCCGAGGGCTTTTCGTCCAACGGTGCGGGTCTGTGCGTAGAGAACTGCCATGACGATGAGAAGGACACGGGTGTGACGTGCGTTCAAAAGTGTAAGCCAGGCGAGGAGGACACGGGCATTGAGTGTATTAATAAGAACTGCCCTCCAGGGTATGCGGACTCGGGTGTGCTGACCTGTATTGAACGCGGATGCGGTCCTGGTGAGCGTGATGACGGCACGGCGTGTTGGGGCGACCTGAAGTGTTCGGGGTGTGCTCCTGGTAAGAGGGATTACTTCGGCACCTGCTGGGAACCTACGGATTGTCACGATGGTCTCATCCACCACTACCATGACACACGCCTCAAAACCCGCTACAAGAAGGGAGTTCGTGGGAAGCGTATGGAGTCCGAGATTGACCTCAAAGGCACTCTGGAGGACGTAGCGAATGGTATGAAGGACCTGATGGAAGGCAGGGTGGACCTCGCCGCTGCCTTTGACCCCGAGAAGAACGGCATCGGACCCGCATTCCGCAAGTTCGGTGCGGACACGGAGAAGGCGTTTGCCGATGTGGGAGCCAAGTTGGGTGATGCTCTGGACCCCACGAAGAACGGCGTAGCCAAAGGTCTGGAGAAGTTGGGCGATGCCATCATAGGAAGCATTGGCAACAAGGACTGGTGGGAGAAGACCATGACCAACCCCGACACCTACATTATGCTCATCAGTATGATTGCGGGTGCTGCGGCAACAATGCTGACGGGCGGTGCGGCGGGTCCGCTCGTCGCAATGGCACTGAACGCTCTGGGTCCTGCCACCAAGATGATTGCCGACGCGGCTCGGGGTAAGCCGATTGATGGTCTGGACATTGCGTCTCTTGCTCTGTCTCTCATCCCCATTCCTGGTGCGTCGGGGGCTGCGGGTGCGGCAGCAACTGCCATCACGAAGGCGGCGGTTCTCGGCACGACGGCTGCCAAGGCACTGCCGTATGTCGCCCGTGCGGCTCAGGTCGGCAAGATTGTGGTTGCGGGGTATAGGGCAGCATCTGACTTGGGACTGGCTCCCTCGCCGTGTATTGCGAACTGCCCCCCGCCCCCACCGAAGAAGCCGAAGCGGAATGTTGCCCCGTGCGACCGCATGAAGATGAGATGGGCTCTGAACTCACCTGGTGAGCCGCCGACCTGGACTGCGGAATGCCCCAAGCCCGACTGCGACCCCGAGGACTGGGATGCGGAAACTGGTTGCTCTACACTGGTCGTCAACCCCGACGACCCTGTGAGCGTGTGTGCGGGACACATCCGTGAGTGGTTGAAGAAGGGCGACGAATGGGGTGAGGAGGGGATGGGCGAGACCGCACCCGAGGGAACGTGGACTGCGTCGTGCCCCCAGCCGAAGTGTGCCTATTGGGACACTGACAAGGACGGCAAGTGCGAGGAGGAGGCGGACGAGGACACCGAGGATGGACCCCTGGCGAGTGCGGCGAAGAAGTCGTGTGGCGGTCAGGTTGACCCCGACGAAGAAGCGTGTGATTTGGGTCAGTTCACAGCGAGTAAGGAGTGGGCGTATTCCCAGTGCGACTGCGACCGACTGGGAGGCGACTGGGAGGCGGTGCCTGGCTGGGACGGGGGCGTGGGAACAGCAGGGACACTCGGCATCTGCTGGAAGGACGAATCTCACGAGGAACGCTACAATGATGCGTGTGAGGTAAAGAAGAAGGCGGAGGAGGAGGAGGTGGAGAAGACACTGGAGTCAATAAGGAAGAAGCAGGGAGAGGAAGCCGCCGCTGCCGCCAAGGCGAAGAAGGA
>Ga0208741_10001100_pt1 | contig 11266 bp, 5 predicted proteins | sample CryBogCBE03Jun09_FD_184576 | JGI IMG/M metagenome (GOLD analysis project Ga0208741, IMG submission 184576) | Freshwater microbial communities from Crystal Bog, Wisconsin, USA - CBE03Jun09 (SPAdes) | ecosystem: Environmental > Aquatic > Freshwater > Lake | place: Crystal Bog, Wisconsin, USA...
GTTCCCCTGCTTGTGTGAATAAGACTGCCATAAGTTTTTCCTTAAAAATTAATCAAAATATTTATTATGTACATATTTATATGAAATAATAATTGAACTGTACACTTAAACCAACACCCGGATTTTGTGTCCCACCTACTGCTGTTACATCTACAGTCAAATAATCGTCAGTAACCATGCTAAATCCGGTGTAACTTACAGATTTTAAACTATTTGCCACAATTTCAACAGTATCTACAACAATTCCGTTTTTCTTTATTTTAATCTCTACTCCAGTATCACTTGCTTGTGCTAATCTAGCCAATACACCAGTCATGGTCAAGGCAGCACTGGCATACCATCGAACTGTGCCATTTTTTATGGTAAGACTACCGTCTTGATACAAAAATAGTGTCTTAACTATATTATCCTTGACGCTAAGGCTGTTAACTAAAATATCGCCAGGAGCTGTAATATTTCCGTTGCTTCCTAGGGTGAGATTATAACTACCGTTGGTTAGAACGTTTTGAGCTGGAATCGAACTCCAGCTAACTGTTGATCCATCTGTTACCAAATAACTACCGGCGTGACCAGTTACACTGGGAAAGGTAGCAGTAACCCAACTGAGTAGGCCATTAGCATCTGTTTGAAGTATTTGTCCTGCTGTTCCTTTAGCTAAAGGAAATGTATAATTAGGAAAACCAACAGAGCCGTCGGTATTAAAGGACCATGTATAAGGACCAGTTCCTACTGTTTTAAAACTTACTTTACTAGCTGTTACTTGGTAAGGAACATATCCGCTTAAGGTATGATTTAAGGCATCGTTGGCAATACCAAATGTTTCTGTGCCGGTTCCAACCGCAAATACACTACCATTGCCATTGTAGCCAATTACCTTAAGAGTATAATTACTATTTGTTGTACTGGGATCGCTTAATACAGTAACACCAGTATTAAAATTGCCACCGCTATCTACATTAGCATTGTAGGATCCGTTGGTAATCTGATTAGAATAAAACGGTACAATACTATCGACACCGTTTGGAGATTTCTTAAAGTAAAGTACGCCGTCATAGACGTTAAGAGCAACTTCGCCTAAAACTAAGTCGGTGGTCTGCGGGGCACTGCTTGGTACCTGACTTCTACGTAGTTTAATTGCGGTTTGTTGTGCCATGCGGTGCTTTTCCTAATTCGCTAAAAGCGAGAAATTCTGTGCCAGAACTAGCCCGCACAGTATTTATTCGTTAGTAGGTGCCGCCGTCCAAGTCTGCCCAAACAGGAACTCCACTGGAATTAACTTGCATTATTTGTCCTGTAGTACCAATTGACAATTTAGATAATGTGTTTGTAGCACTAGCATAAATTGTATCACCAGTTGCGTATGTGTTGAATCCTGTACCGCCATATCCAGAGGCTATAGTTGTACCGTTCCAAACACCAACTGTAATAGTACCAATACTTGATAAACTGCTTAATGTAGTTACTGCTGTATTGACTAGGGTACCGCTGGTTGGGAATGTTACACTGGTGTTTGCTGTCAGTGTACCAGTAAATGTATAAGCACCAGATAATGTAACACTTCCGCCAATAGTAATAGTGCTTGAACCGTTGTTTACACCAGTACCACCATATGTGCTACCAATTACACCGCCGTTATAAACAACACCTGTACTTAGAGTCTTATTAGTTAAAGTCTGCGCTGTTGTTTTATCAACAGTAACACTTGTATCAATTGAGAATGTGCTTCCAGATAAAGCAATACCATTGCCAGCTAGATAAGTTCCAGATCCGCTGAATTGTGTATAAGCAATAGCATCTGTACCAATCTTAATAGCATTGGCTGGACTTGCTCCTGTACCAATGTTAGTTTGTACCCAACCAGTTTTTCCGTATGTTGTACCTTTGGTAACAAATGCGAAGTCGCCTGGAATAACTTGTCCAGCAACACTATTGTTATAGTCCGTAGCACGAGTCAAGACCCATTTTGTTGTACCACTTACACCTAGTGTGCTTAGATAGTAAACACCGTTGTATTTTGCGCTAGTACTTGTGAAAGCATTAACTAAAACACGATCATTTAATACTAATGTGTAACCGTCAATCGATAGTGCTGAACCTGTTGTAGCATCAGTAAGTGTTGCGCCTATACCAGTACCAGTACCAGCATCAGTTGTACCGTTAGCATAAGTAGCACCCGTGATAGCTGTATTAGTGCTGTCAGCTAATACTTCTACGCTGTCGTGTACATTAATACCAGTAGCCGCCGCATCAACGTATCCTTTGGTAGCCGCATCTGTTGATTGCGTTGGAGTAGCAACACTGGTAATTCTAGCTGAACCAACATCAACAGTACCAGTGCCTTGTGGAACTAGGTTGATGTTTGTGTTAGATCCGCCAGCTGTGAATGTTAATGCACCTGTACCTGTAATACTACCATTGGTTGTTCCTGTACCACCATAGCCTACTGCTACCGTTGTGCCGTTCCAAGTACCGCTTGTGATAGTACCAACGCTTGTTAAACTAGAACTAACAATCGTACTACCTAATGTTGTACCACTTAATACAGTAGTACCATTAATTTGATACCCTTTACCGCTTGCTACGTTAACATTACCGTTAAAGTTTGTAGTGCTAGAACTAGAACCAATATTGATAGTGCCTGCGGCTCCACCAATGTTTAATGTTCCCGTTAATCCTGTGTTGAATAGTGCTAATGTGCCACTTGTTACACTTGTAGCAATAGTAGGATTGTTAAGTGTAAGCGTACCTGTGCTTGCACCGATAGTTGTTGCTGTGCTTGCACCACCAAAAGTAATTGAGGTCGGTGTAGCAAACGCTGTAAATGATGCTGTTACGCTGTCAATACTTGTGGTAATTGACGGTGTAGTAATCGTCGGGCTTGTAGCTAATACAAATGCATTTGTACCTGTTACGCTAGCTGGACTAACAGCTCCACTTGATACACTAAAATATGTACTGTTGAAACTAGCGATACCTTTAGTACTTGTTGTGGCATCACCAACACTGATAGTTACCGTGTTACTACCACCTGAGCCACTGATTGCCGCAGTAACGTTTGTACCGCCGGCAAATGTTAAGGTGCCTGTCAGTAAATTGGTAGAACCAGATGTTGAACCTGTACCGGCTAAACTTAAAGTAGAACTTGCGGCTGCCCAAATTAATTGACCGTTTGCTTGACTAGTTAATACATAACCACTGCTTGTACTATCAACTGCCGGAAACTGATATGCCGCACCACTTCCAGGTGTGCCGCTACCAAACTGTACTTTGCCAGTTGGCGCAATGATAATGTTAGTGCTACTTGTAGTATTACTAATAGTATCTGTACTAATACTAATGTCAGCAAGTTTGATTGTACCTGTTAGCGTTGGGCCTGCTGAAAGAACAACAGTAGAACCTGTGCCTGTTACAGCACTAACTTGAGTGCCGTTAATTTTGAATACGTTACCTGTGCCAGCAGTGTCAAATGTCTTGTTGGTAAATATATCTGTTGTAGCTTTACCAACTAATGTATCAGTTGCGGCCGGTAATGTTAGTGTACCGCTAGCAGAAGCTGTTGCTTGAACGGCTGTTGAACCACTGCTTGAACCATTGAATGTAGCACTAGTAACAATAGTTGGAGTTGTTATTGTTGGGCTAGAATCAAATACAAATTTACCTGTACCAGTAGCACCAGTTGAAGTAACACCTTCAACTGTTGGATGCCCAGTAATTGTTGGAGCACTAATTGTAGGGCTTGTTGCTAGTACAACATTACCAGTTCCAGTAACACCAGCAAATCCTGTGTATTCATAGTTCCAAGCAGAAGCAGTATTTCCACTAGTACTAATTACAGTATAGCTAACTGTTGTACCTGGAATCTGTGTTAGAACAGCCGCTGTACTACTTGTTTGTACAGATAAATTGGCTGTACTGTTGTTAGTAAGGATATATTCTTGACCAAGACTCAATCCGCTTGTGCTTGGTAACGCAACTGTTTGACCTGTGCTACCAGTGAAATATTGAGCAGGAGTGCTAGAACTTGTTAGTGTATAAGTTGTTCCGCTTGTAACTGTTGTAGTGTAACCACCAGCACCAGTAGAGCTAATTGTAAGTGTCGAACCACTTACACTTGTAGCAATACCAGCACCGCCAGTAACGGTAAATGTTCCGCCGTTTAGGTTAACTGAACCACTAGTCGAACCACCAGCGGCTAAACTTAAAGTTGTGCTAATAGCAGTATTACTGATAGCAGTAATTAAACCTTTGGCATTTACAGTAATAACTGGAATATAAGTTTGACTACCAAAGTTAGCAACTACAGTACCAGCTACAGTTTGACTACCTGTAGTTGTATTAGCATATTGAACCTGTGTAGTCGAAACCGCAGTTACAATATAAGTTCCGTTGTAACCTGTTGGGGTAACACCAGTTACTGTAATTGATTGACCAACAGTAAAAGGATTGCTAGCTTGTGTTGCATAAGTGATAGTAGCTGTAGTACCGTTACCACTTGCGGCTGTTGTTGCTAAAGATACAGCGTTCGAGTTTACGTTAGCTAAAGTTATTGCTGATGTTACATTACCGCTACCATCTACGCTTAAACTAGCAGTAGCATCACCATTTAACGCTAAAGTAATTGCGCTAGCCCATTTTGTACTTGTACTAGCATTACCTGTTAATGCCGCTGTAATTGTGCCAGCACTAAAGTTTCCGCTACTGTCACGTTTTACAAGAGTACTAGCTGTATTAGAACTAGTAGCGTTATCAATTTGTGTTGTATAGTATAAACCACCAATCTTAACGTGATTGGCCGCGTTACCTGTTGTTTCAGTGCCAGTACCAATGTACAGCGTATCACCGCCGTTGGAGCCGTTATTCGTTAAGTATGAATATGCTAATTCGCCCTGTGCCAATACCGAGGGATTACCCGAAGTTGGCGATCGTTTAATTCTAAAAGTTGTCATTCATTTCGCTCCGTTAATACTGCCCTGAATCCCAGTTTTCTTGTGTCAATTCTGTTTTGGCATCCCATCTGTTAGTGTTTACGTTATAAACTAACAAAGATCCGTCTGCTAGTCCTGTAGAATTTACATTTGGAATGTCTTGTACTGTATTTATTCCAGCCCCAGTAGCTACGCTGATTGTGCCAGTACCGTCAATACTAACGTTTGTACCAATTTTTATCACGCCTAATGTACTATTTGATGCTGTTGCTACATTAATTGCTCCGTTACCATCAATACTAACATTTGTACCTGCTTGCACTACACCTAATGTACTGTTAGAGGCAGTAGGAACGCTGATTGTTCCATCAGTTGTTACATTGATGTGTGAACCTATTTTTACTTCACCTAATGTAGAATTTGTAGCTGGAACTTGTACCACCGCTTCAACTGCGGCAATAACTGTATTTTCTATATTACTGGCAATAAAATCGGTATTAATACTAATAACACCGTCGGCATTATCGATTCCACTACCAATTTTAACTCCACCTAACACAGTATTTGTAGCTGTAGGTAATACATATTGTGTTGGTGTAACTACAGGTGAAGGTGGTGTACCTGTACTGTAGACCGTCCAACGATTGCCCACCCATTCGTACACAACACTATCGGGTGCTGTGTAAAGTTGTCCTAGTGTAGGATTTATAGGGAATGATAAATTAAACAGTGGGTCGTATACTGTTGTTGAGGGTGGGGCAGGAGGTGGGGCAGGAGGTGGGGGAACTGGGGTAATTACAGGGGCTGGAACTAGCTGACCTACAATCCACTTTTGGCCATCCCATGTCCAAGTAGTACCAGTATCTGAAAGATACTGTTGTCCTACTGTGGGATTTAAGGGAAAAACTAAAGTTGTCATCTGGGCTCTCTTGTGCTATTATACATATTTATTGAAAATAGCGGCAGAGCGCGATTTGGTTAACCAAAGTATGCGCTGACAGTATTATTAAACTGATTGTAGACTAACTTAGGACTTGCACCCCAAAGGCTGTTAAACACACTATAATCATTAGCTGAATTAGTAGTATACAGATTGTTTCTAGCCATATTTTGTAGTTGAGTAAGAATCTGTGAGGGAGTGGCCTGCGGATTCATCTCTGCTAACAATGCTGACAAGCCTGTAATCTGTGGGCTAGCCATACTAGTCCCACTTAAATTAAGTTGATTGAACGCACTATCCAAGAAGTACGGTGCTGGAGTGTATCCTTCTTCATAAATGCCTGCTGGATTATTGCTAGTACAGCTCAATATACCAGTGCCTGGAGCAAATATGTTTACACCTGGACCACTGTTGCTGTATTCGGCTTTTTGGTCTCTATTAACATCGTATGGTGTGACATCTATACTACCTACAATATTAGCATGTACACTATAAGGACTAGATCCTTGATTATAGTAATAGGTGTAAGTACCATCGGTATATGAGTTTAGGTAGTCTGGGCCACCAGAGTTATCAATCTTGATAAAATCATTGCCTGCCGCTATGCTAACAATAACTCCAGCATCAATTAAATCTTCAAGAGCTACATCGGTGCTAGGATCTCTCACAGGGAAACTGTTGTAGTACAGCACATCGTTTGGACCCATGCCATAATTGGTTTGAGGAAAAGTCCCAGTCCAGGGTGTGCCTCGATAATGCCCGCCTGTGATATTAGTCACAATCACAGTAAATGACAGTTGACTTGGAGTACCTTCCACAGTGGTTATTGCTGTACCACTAGCTTCTCCCAGCGCAGTTGCCGCTTGTAGTGTAAATCCATTGTTACCATTAGTAGGAGTATGGGTTACAGTAAATGAAGTTCCACTTGCTATACTAGTAGGATCATCTTGTCCAGCTTCGTAATGAAACTCAAAGAAAAGATTTCCAGGAATATCATATCCACAATATAGAACTGTTCTAGTTCCAGTTACTCCTGGAGCCGTAATAGTAAATTCTCCGGGGTTAGGGTAATAATAACTGAAACCTGTGTAAGCTCCAATTATAGCTACGATAGCAGGATAAGCTGTTCTAGTTACTGTATAAATAAGATACTGACCAGCACTTTGGCCAATATCATAAATTTGATTTGTAACTAATGTATAGCTGGTAGGAGTACCCGGACGAAGAGCTGTAATAATATAGTAATTGTCTGTATTAGCGGTATAGCCGCTGAGTCCACTGTAAGCTACTGTACCTTGTACACACACCGCCATGCCTATAGCCAATGTTATCCCGGGTACATCACACCCAAATTCTCCCGAAGTTCCTATAATTGTTACATTAGTTAATGGGGATATATCGCTGACATAATTACCTTCATATCCCCAACTCATGTTGACCACCGTGGGTTTTACATAGCCGTTGACTCTAGGAGTTTTCTGTGAATGGAATAATTGTATAACTTCAAAACAGTCAGGAAACTGTATACCTGTTCCTGGATCTTGCGGACCTTCTAGCCCTGCTACTTTAACCGAATATACATAGGCATTCTTTGCCCAACCATATGTAGTACCTGCGGCAATACCAGCCACATGCGTACCATGACCCACTGTGTCCATGTAGTGTTCGGCAGGTTGGAAGTTCTGATAAAATACTGTAGTAGGGCCTGCAATTAATTCAGCACCAGTACCTTCGACAGTAACACTACTATTTGTTGTAGCATCTATTGGTCCAGTATATTCTGAATAATAAGTAAGATTTAATAAAAATTCAGTACCTGATACAGCAGTTAACATAGTAGTAGGTACAGCAATATTATTAGCAGTAGGGTCATATAGATTTGTACCTTGTACTATTCTCACATCTGTAATAGCGCCATCAAATGTACTATAAGAATCCCAATTGCCCACTTGGTCAATAGCACCGTTGACTGTGAAATTAAAGTTTGAGTAATGTCCTGAACCTGATGTAGGACTTACTCCACTAATATTAGTACTCCATCCTGTGGCCGCAATGCCATTCAAGAATATCTGTAGATTACAACTAGCGTCTCGAACCACAGCACAATGATACCAGGTGCCTGTGGTCATTGCTGTGGCAAATGTAAATGTTACGCCGCCCTCTGTATAAATGTCCACACCAATTTTATTGTTTGCTGGCCCGGTACCACCACTTATAACATCTCCGGTGTATACGCTGAGAGCACGATCGTTAGCACTTCCTAAAAAAGCATGTCTGTGACTAGCAGGATCAGTAGCTAGATTAAACCAAAACTCTATAGTAAATTCAGGTGTGCCCGTTCCCGAACTAAATGTAACAACTGATGTGCTGTCATTATTTGCGTTGACTAACGAATAGCTAATATACACAGAGTTATGATAAGGAGTATTGGCATCTAAACAATTTAATAATAATACAACTCCTGATGTTATCGATAAAGGTGCTGTAGGTACAGTAATTGATCCTACTACAGATGCGTATATTGCTGAACCAACAGATACTCGTAGATTAGCCAAATGACCTTTGAAATTGTAAACTCCGCCATAGGTACCAAACCCTTGTGAAAGATATATAAAATTCCAAGTATTAGGGTGATTACCAGCACCGTTGCCATCCAAATACACATTCAAATAACCGATCTCTCTAGTAACAGCCAAATGATGCCATACACCTTTGCTTATAGGATAGACAAAGTCAAATGACTGTGAATCAGTGCCTTTTAGTTCAACGGTGAAAACATGACTGCTGGCTGTACCTGGTGCGGTGCCCATGTACATAGCTAGTGACCCATTAGCACCATAGTCGACAAATCCCATCTGAGTAGTGTCGAGATTGACATCTGTGTCTATCTTAAAAAAGAATTCAATTGTAAAATCACCAGAACCAAAATTGATAGCTTCACTGGCAAACTGTAGCCAATCATGTCCATTGAAGTATAGACTGTTACGATCATGTACATAAGTCGATGCCACTGCGCCTGGGTTTAGTGCCAAGTAAGCAGTTCCAGGCAGACCTATACTGTCAATACTGCTGTAATTTGAAAATCCAGTATGCTCATACCAATTTATAGCCTGTACGCGGCCAGCAAACTCTGGGTGGTCTATCTGTAGTCCACTGTCTTGTATAACTACATCTACACCTTGGCCAGTTAAAGTATAGTCATAGCCACCAGTACCACCTGGTAGCAATGTAGCGCCTGTGCCATAGTTATTGTAGCTGGCATTCATTCTAGGTAAGCCCCAGTTGACTAGGTCGCCAGTGCTGTCTGTGAGACTTGTGGGTTTGGTAAAATTGTTGAACTGAGTAGTCTTGTGAACAGCACGGATACCTTTGTACTGTGGAGGAACTTCTACACTATGTACACGAGGATCCAATCTTAGTTGTTCTGCTTCAGCTGGGGTCAAAGAATAGTGACAACTGCGTGGACTACCCGGACGAGCATTAAGGATCCTAGCGGCTCGGTTAGGTATTGTATCCAAGCCAGTAGTTTCTGTTTCTATTTCTGTCCAGACCTGATCATAGTTCTCTCCTTTTTTCAAACAAACAACATATTCTTGTCCGTCTGTGTGTTGTGGAGCACTTTTTGTTGTAATCTTGGACCAAGTCTTTTTTATTGAACGCATGGTCTTGTTCCGGATTAAGTTCTAGCTTTTAGTTTAGCGTTAGGATTGATTAGTGAACTAGATTTTAGTTGAGTCAGTGTGCCAACATGTGCTCCATTAATGAACACTTGTGGAGTAGTCCTAGCATTACTAGTAGCCGCTGCCATAGCTTTTCTATTCTTGCTTGAACCAGTTACCATAACTGCGTGTACTCTTACACCATTAGCTCTTAATAGTTTAACAGCATCGGCGCTGTTTTTACAATTTCTCTGTACATACACAGTAGCTTCGTCTACTGTTGTAATAGTGACGCCAGTAATCGCTCCTGTGCTGACCACTGTGGTAATTGGAGCGCCGCCTTTGGTCTTGCTCAATTGAAAAGCTGTGGTAGTCGGAGTACCTATCACATAGTAAACACCATTTGATTTTTGTCCTACAACACCACCACTGCTAAACACACCTGATATGTTGACTGCTTGTCCTACTGGTAAAGGAGCGGCTAGTGCTGTACAGGAAAATACTCCTGTAGTACTAGTAATTGCGGGTGTTGCGATTGTTATGTTTGCCATTTTTCTTTATCCTTAAATTAGTTGCTCGACTATGATACCACCTGTAGTACTTGATTGTACTGTGAATGTCACACGGTATACTGTATTGCTAGTAAGATCTTGGAAGATTGCCTGAGCATAATCACCTGGATTAGCCAATACCAATGCGCTGTTTCCAGCACTTAACGAGATTGAAGCGGTAGTGACTGGTGAACTAGTAGCATTTACAACAGTTGCCACTCCAGCAATAAAATATGTAATTGTATATGCTTGTGATAAAGTACCGCTACTGCTATTAGTTACAGTTAATATTCCTGTAGTTGAACCTATACTAAAAGTCCAATTTCCATCAGCAGATGCTTTGGGAACAGCATTTGTAGAAAAATCACTATTTGCTGGGGTTCCTGTCTTGACTTGAGCATAAGTTATTTCACCAGTTGATGAATTATAGTAAAGACTTGTTGGACCAACAGCATTTCTAACAGGTTTAATTACTAGTGTGTTAGCACCAGCATCATATAGTGGTTGGCTATGATTAGCCGTAGCGTTGATAATAATACTGTTGGCTGATTGTGCTGTGCCACTAGTTCCCCAAGCACCTGCGGCAAACGCACCGATAGCAATAGCGCCTGCTCCTTGTCCAAACTTACCAGCACGGGCTCCAAGAGCAATAGCATAATCATTTTGATATGCCTTACCTGCTTCGTAACCTATAGCAATCATATTACCGCCAGTAGGATTAGCGCCTGCTTGTGGCCCTATAGCAATATTTGGCTCACTGGCAAGATCATTGTAGTAAGTGACAGTTATTACATTATCAGTACCACTGTCATTATTTCGAATACCAATTACACCATTGTAGGGAATAACTAGGGTACTAGGTCGTTCAGTAGGCTCGTATTGTGCGGCAAACCACCATGTAGACTCGGTATCACCGTTACCACCTACATTTATGTATATGTCAGGTAATCCGACTTCATTCTGTGTAGAACTCCAATAGGTACCATTACCTATACTGGATAAGTTAGAGAGATTGGTCTCATATTGACCATAACCATATACAGTTCCCATGCCAAGTTGCCAATAACCATTGTTAGGATCTACAGTTAAATATCCTTGATTTACTCCTGCTGTACCACCGGCACCAATACCAAACACATTAACATTAAGAGCTGATCCCAGGCTTAGACTGTTCATTAACCCGGATTGTTG
>Ga0208741_10001101_pt1 | contig 11258 bp, 15 predicted proteins | sample CryBogCBE03Jun09_FD_184576 | JGI IMG/M metagenome (GOLD analysis project Ga0208741, IMG submission 184576) | Freshwater microbial communities from Crystal Bog, Wisconsin, USA - CBE03Jun09 (SPAdes) | ecosystem: Environmental > Aquatic > Freshwater > Lake | place: Crystal Bog, Wisconsin, USA...
AACTTGTTCACCTCCTACGCGACGAGTTGAAGCGGCTCCGCGCAAAGAAGGATGAGTAAATTTGAAGTATCACTGGGTAAGCTTATTTTTTAACAGTAAAATGTCTCTTCCCATCAATAATAAGATCAGTGAGATTCTTCATAGGATCAATCAGATCGAGGAGAAGCTTAGGACGAATATGACAATTGGACAGAAAAATGACTGGCTTATCCTGCTACATAAGCAAGACGTGAAGCTGAGGATCCTTCTTCTGGGTCAGTAAAATTGAGCTTGCGCCATAAAGAAAAGGTGGTATGGCGCCACAAAATGATGCTAATATGGCATTCATCTTGTGTTGCATGATGACTCTCTTTGTAGTCATCGGTGCCTCAACAACAAACACTGATCTGTATACAGCCCTCTTAGCAGTGGCTGTTCTCTTTACACCCTGCTTTGCTGTCGTTTTATTAATAGCTGTGTCCCAGATAACTCACCCTATCAGACCCAGCTTTAACGGTCGCCCCCTATCTGCAATACAAGAAATTTAACACCTGTTAACTAAAGTCACGACGGTAAACGGCTAGAGGATTTACATGAGCCCTCTGTCCATATAATCTCTGTGCATCTCCTATTCTAGCATCTACAGAAGCTCTCTGTAGCCTTCTTTTTCTTAGTTCAGCGCGCGTATAGGCTCTGTATAGAATACAAGAGCCAGCACATATAACGAGTAGTCCTGCAACCGACGCACCGATCGCAATTTCTAGATTCGTTAAAGATGCTGCTGTCTGGGCTGCGGCAATCGCGATGTAATTAAGAGGAGATGCGGTGGGAGTTGATGTGATTGAAGAGGTGGGTGTAACCGTCGGCGTTTCAGAAGGGGTTGCTCCCACTGTTAGAGAAGCTGTAGGACTCGGTGTCTGACTTGGCGTATTCGTTGGAGTATTTGTTGGCGTGCTAGAAAGAGAAGAGCCAGGTGACGGAGTCTGGGTGGGCGTTCTAGTTGACGTCGGCGTTGAAGAAGGTGTTGAAGAGGGCGATGGCCCTGCAACAAGTGAGAAGGAGGAAGAGGTTCCTGTATACGTAAGACCGCTTTGCCCTATTGCAGAGAGTCTTACACTATATGTGCTGAAGCCAGATGGCACAAATGTGGCAGGAAGTGTATAGAGAACTATGGCGTTTCCTTGATATACTGTAGAGACGGGTGTTCCAACTGTCGTGCTACCGCCACCTCCGCCATTCCTCTGAATCGTTACTGTTGCACCCCCCTGCGATGCATCTCCCGTCCCATTCCAAGTGATTGTTACATTTCTCCCGTCACAGATAAAGGATCCATTGCTATACACAAGAATAGGTGATAAAGCACTCTGAAGCACTGTAAAGAATGTGCTGTTCGCATTTACAGCGGGACTTGAAAGAGTGCTGATCCCAATCGATGTATTTACCGATGCTGTAGTCAGACGACCTGAATAGGTGCCTAGAGTTACATTAAGTGAAGAGAGGGTTGTAGACCCCAGCTTGATACGGACCGTTTCATTAAGAATATTCTGAGATGTCCAGTTTACAGTGAGGTTCTGACCCGTGTAAAGAGGGCCGGATGTTACAGAAAGTGTTGGAAAGCCTGCGAGGGTGCAAGGATCGGCTAGAGCAAAACCAGATTGATTTGTTCCACACGAAGCATCGGTTACACACCACTTACTGATCTGCCCCGTCCAGTAAGAACAGGGTTGGACACACGGACATCCTGTGTCGCTTAGAATTGTGGCGCTTACAGAGGAGAATATCAAATAAGAAAGGCTAAGTATTCTAACCAGCATTTTATGTTGAGAAGAGAAAAGAAGTATTTCAATTTTTTGACTTAAAAATAAGGAAGTCAAGACGTTAATATATTTCCCATTCAGTGACTACTGCTACTTTACCATCTTTTCCAGATACAGTCCATATATCCCAGTTATCAATATGTAGTTCCAGATTACTAACAATACGATTAAACTCATTTTTTGTTTTTTGAGGCCGGCAGTTAAAGACAAGCCATGAGCCAGTCTGCTCAAGATAAGGAAATTCTTTGAGAATGGTTAAGGACCAATGGGAAGTAGTTTCAGAAAAGCACCCAGCCTCTGTATATGTGAACTTACGTTCACCTGTTTCTTCATTGTGTGTAACAAATCCAAGAAGAAACTTATTCGGATAAGTAAGTAAGCTTTGTTGGGTTTCTTTAGTAAGCTCATGGGGTATAATTGTAAATTGGAGTTCGTCACCTCTAGAAACTGATGCTGCCATCTTTTTAATCAATATAATATACCTTTAAGATGGCATCTATGTTTATGGTGTCATGCCTCACAAACGGAAAAATTTGATATTATGGATGTGCCGAAACGAGGTAGAGAAAATGTCTACTACCCTAAAGCCGTCACGCTTTTGGCCTGCTACACGTGCGAGGAACTTTGTAAAGAAGATCGATCCGTCGGCTGGCCGTCAGACCTTTGATGCAAATATTCGCTATCTTGCCGAGATCTATGACATTAGTCCTGAAGAGTTTCTGGATGTGAACCCTCTGGACTTTAGTAAAAAGATAGGGCTTTCTTACTCTGATGTTCGTTCACTCATTGATCGCTACGATATAGGGGAGTGTGAGCATCTGGCTTTCTATGCAAAGAGGATGCGTGAGGAGCCCGCAAAGCTTGTGTTGGAGCCTGTTCTTAAGCCTGCAAAGGAGGAGAAGCAGGCATATGATATCGCAGATTGGAGCTGTGTAATTGTCTAGAAATACTTCGCCGAGCGACCAAGAGCCCGCTCCTGCTCCTTCCACTTCTTCTCCACTAAATGAGCATCCCTCTCCTCTGGCTTTGCATCCCGCCAATTAATTGTAGGCTTCTTTGCCGGCTTCTCATAGACGCGGGGCCCGCGCTTGGAGACGGCTGCCGCCTTCTTCTCCTCCATAAGAATACGAAACTTGTTGGCCATTCTTACTGCTAACAACAGGAGAAGCAGCAGACAACTTCAATTTTTCGTCCTCATCATGACTGTGAGAACCACCTCCACCCCCTCCAGAATGAAAGCCTGGCTTCAAAGGGTCAGTCAGATCTGGGCACTTCATCATGGTGTGACCCCCCTCTCCACAAAGCGAACAGTGAGTATACATTCTAATTAAAAATGAAAGGGTGTCGCCACCAATTTTTATCAAAATGGAGTCTGTCTATGTGGTGATTGAAAATGGTGATACGTATCCATTTGTTTATAGGACCTATAAAGAGGCGGTAGATGCAGTCAAGATCAAGCATAAGGAAGCTATTGATAAAGAGCTACGATGGATCGAAGAGAACGGTGGCCATCCTGGTTGTAATGATGTAGATGTGCCTGAAGCCAAAGAGGGACATTCGCATCTTTACATTGAAAAGGGGATTCATATTGAAATTCATAAGTTACCCTTGAAGTCGTGATATTAGATAAAATTGAAAAAGGGTAGCAGGGTTAGGCTCGTATCCAAAGATACAATGGCAGAAGTTCAGAAGCACGGTTTCAAGTGGGAGCGCGATCTCTTGACAAATGTCTACAAGGCAACTCCAGAGGAGCTCAAGCGGATTCGCTACAACTCCAAGTTCGATCTGCCTGCCGAGTTCAACCATCTGAGTAAGGACAATATCTCAGTAAAGACGACAGGAACCCCCAACACGATCTGTATGGGCGATGCCCTCCGCGTCTTTGACGAGATTAGCAGTGGCGAGAGCTTCCATCTCGTCGTCGTCACCTATAAGCAGGAGGGCGAGAATAAGATCCTCGAGAGTGTCGTTGAGCTTAACCTGACAGGCGCAAAGGAGGCTCTCTTTGGTCCTATGACCAGGTCGCAGCTCGACATGCTAGACACGGTAATTAAGGCAGTGCCTGCGAATCGTTCGCCGACTGCAGAAGAAAAGGTGGCGATCAAGGATGCCCAGCAAGTCGCACTGACGGCCATGGGCTCTTCAGCCCTCTATCTGAATCCCAAGTGCAACTCGACGCAGAGTCGCCTCCAGTGCTCGTTCAATAAGTTCACTAAATTCGTGTCAGAGCACCCTGAGCTCGTGGTTGCTCGTTCTGATGGCGGCATCTTCAGGGGCTCCCCTGTTCTGTCACAGATTCAGTCTCCTCCTCGGTCGTTTGCTCGCGGATAATTGTATTAATCACAATATTTGCCTCTGACTTCGAGAGACTCCTAGGACCCACCGTATTCGATGGAAAGACATGCTTATTTATTTTTTCAATGATAGAGGCGCAATAAGGGAGGGCTCGGTCCTCCAGCTTCAAGAAGTAATGGGACTGCGTTGAATGATCCCCAGGAAGATAGGCCTTTCCAGCGAGGCCACCCACTCTGCGAAAGGCGATATGGTAGTTCTCTTTCACATAGGTAAATCCCTCTTCATGGATTTTGGTTGCAACGCTCCTCGGCTCTGCCCGTTTTTCCCAGATCTGAAAGACACAGGGAACATCATAGGGAGATCCATTCAGTTCAAACGCATCCTTTTCTACAGACTCTGTATGAATACAGTGAAAGGCCAAAGGAAAGGCATTGGACATGCTCGGCTTTACAAAGGATCTGGGCAAGATAAAGGCAATGACAGATGCAAAGGAGGCTGCGTGCTGAATGAAGGCTTTCGCCGTTGAACTCTGTCTGCCAAAGGGGGGATTTCCAAAGACAATCTTGGGACCTTGTCCTGACGGCTCCCAAAGAAGGAAATCACCCCTCTTCACGAAAGGGGACTTGGGATCAAGATCAATGCCGAGACGATTTACAGTTGCTGGAAGAGCCTTTAAGAAAGTTCCCTTTCCTGCCGACGGCTCGATCCATTGATAGGTTCTTGCATGCGGGGCAATTTGTAGAATTGTCGCTACACATTTCTCAGCCACTTCCTTCTTTGTATAGAATTGGTCCAGACTCTGTGTTCTGAATTTGCCTGTGTCCTGTGCCATTGTATTCTTCTTTGGCCAGAAAAGAAATCAAATTTAGGCTGAACGGTCGGACCGTACTTCAGGGATGGGTGCTCTAAAAAAAGGTGGCCCTACTAGAATGAGCTCGGGTCAAACAAACTTTCCGCCACCGACCTATCCTCTAAAGGGCGAGTTCATCTTTGAAAATAAACAAGTTCAGAATGCAGCAAATACGGTATATGAGGACAAAGCATCCAAAGGAAAGACATATCAGTTCAAGACGGATCGCGAGAGAATGCAGTATCTTATTGGTAGACAAGGGCGTGTAGTCCACTCCACGGTTGTCCCCACCCCCCCTTTAATGGTTGTTGGAACGGCAGGAAATGGAGTTGTAAATCTCATCTGGGCTGCGCCTTTAAAGAGCGAAGCCCCTGTTTTATATTATAAGATTGTATCAAATCCTCCTACCACTACTGTGCTCTCTGTAACAACGAATACTATTATTATGGGCCTCACAAATGGAACACCCTATACATTTTCTGTTACTGCAAAAAATGTGGCCGGTTTTTCTCTCCCTGGCATATCTGCACCTTTGACACCTGCCACAGTCCCTTCTCCACCCCTCAATGTGGTAGCGACGGCTGGAATTGGTCAAGCAACTGTATCTTGGGATCCGCCTGTTACAAACGGTGGCTCAGTTATCGAGGAATATGTGGTTACATCAACTCCTGATTCTCAACAAAGCACAGCTACATTTCCTGAAACTACCGCAACGGTTACAGGCCTCACGAATGAAACCCCCTATACATTCACTGTAGAGGCACTAAATGCCATAGGCGCTTCATTACAATCTGCTCCTTCAAACTCTGTAACACCTACCAATCCCAATGCTTCAGTTGTCTTCAGGATTATGATTATTGGTAATCTTGATGTAAGTCCTCTAGTTATTGTTATACGTAATAGATTACATGATCTTGGTTATACAAACTCAGGTATTACTTTTTATACAATTGTAGATGATAATTATAATGGAAACAGTATACTCAAAGCAAATTTTGATGTTGTTTATATATTTTCAAAACCAACATTTCAAGGTAGATCAGGCCTCGGCGCTGCACTCTCCACCTTCGTAGCCGCAGGTGGTCACGTGATTAGTAGCTCACTTATATGGAGTTTAGCTCCTCCTGATATGGATTATACAGTTACTCCCTTCCAGGCCCATGCACAGACTAATAGTCCAAATGGCAATTATGCTATCGATGTTGTCAATCCCATAACAACTGGAATTGAATTAAGTTTAGGAGTAGGATCTATAATCTCAAATGGAGCAGTATCACTTCAAAGCGGAGCTACCACCATTGCACACTTTACAAGCACTGGAGATCCCTTTATTGCAATTAAGTCAGTATCTAGTGCCAATTTAGTGGGATTCAATGCATATATGTCATATAATAAAGATGTAGCAGTTCAACTCATCGTGAATGCAATACTATGGGTCACTGGAAATCTACCTTCTTAATTTCTACTGTTACCGATAGAATGAGCTCGGGACAAACGAACTTTCCGCCGCCAGCCTACCCTGTAACAGGCGATTTCATCTTTGAAAACAAGCAAGTTCAGAATGCGGCCAATACGGTCTATGAGAGCAAGGCTGCCTATGATGCCGCCAATGCTGCCAAGGGAAAGAAATATCAGTTCAAGACGGATCGCGAGAGAATGCAGTATCTCATCGGACGGCAAGGTCGCGTGGTCCACTCCACGGTGGTCCCCACGCCCCCTTTAATGGTTGGAGGCACAGTAGTAGATGGATCTGTAGTTCTGAACTGGCAGCCGCCTCTGAAGAGCGAGGCCCCTGTTCTGTATTACAAGGTGGTATCAAATCCTCCTACCACTACGGTCCTCTCTGTAACTGCGCCTGCCATTATAACAGGCCTCACGACTGGGGTAGCATATACCTTTAGTGTCTATGCGAAGAATGTGGCTGGATTTTCTCTTCCTGGAGTCTCTGCACCAATTACAGTTGCCACAGCTCCTTCTCCTCCGCGCAATGTGGTGGCAACTGCGGGTGATGCAGTTGCCCTTGTCGCGTGGGATCCTCCTGTAACAGATGGTGGATCGACTATTACTGCGTATGTAGTAAGATCAAGCACTAATGTAACAAGAACTCAATTATCAAGTAATCCCAATGCCCTAGTTTTTAGTCCTCTAACAAATGGAACCGCCTATACATTCACAGTCGTTGCGCAGAATGCTATAGGTGACTCAGATCCATCTGTCGCTTCGAACTCTGTTACGCCTAGTGCAGGACCTGATATTTCTGGTGTTCAGCTGACTGCTGACTTAACAGGCATTGTTTTTGATGGACTCGGCGCATCATATTATCATACATTTACATTCCAATCAACTAACGTAATAATCATTAGTTTAACGAACGTAGGTGCATCAATTAATGTAGTCACCCACATAGATTTCCAAAATGCATCAGATCCTCTTTTACTTAACCCCGCAGATACATTTATATTAACAAACCCCTCATATACTCCAAGTTTAGCATATGTTACATATGGCGGTGGTGCTTATAGTCAACTCTACGCAAATGAAGCAGCTGGCTTCTTACATAGCACATCTCATATCGTAGCTACATTCACAGATCCAAGAACTTCAGTATCATTGAATATAAGTTAAAGTCGTAATCTTAAATAAATGGCAGTCGCAGTCTTCTCAAGTGAAATTGTCAAAGGTGAAGTGACCTTTTCACAGATGGGCTTAGACGTCGTTATTGTTGCCAAGTTTTCGGCACTACCTCCTGGTGATCATGGATTCCATATTCACAAGGCGGGTGATCTCAGAGGAGAAGGATGTCAAGGGGCATGCGACCATTTTACGACAGGGTCAACAATACATGGCGGGCCTCCTGGCTCCCTTGGGGGTGAAGGGAAAAGACATACGGGGGACCTCGGCAACATAAAGCAAGAGGAAGAGAAGACTTATACGCTCAGTAATCTAAGTGTAGAAGACCTGTGGGGTCGGTCCATGATTGTGCATGCAGATCCTGATGATCTTGGGTTAGGTCAAGAAGAAGATAGTAAGACTACTGGTCACAGCGGTGCTCGCATCGGTTGCGCCGTCATTGGACGGGTTGAATGCGCCGAAAAGAAGGGGGGATCTAGAAAGAAGAGGGCTAGCAGAAAGAAGAAGTGTTGCAAGCATTAACGGCGACGTGTTCTCTTACTACGCTTAGTGCTACGTTTAGTGCTACGTTTGCTCCGCTTACCGCCGAGCAGCGTCTTCTTATTTGCATTATTGCCAAGATCCTCACTCTCATTAAGATCAGCAACTTCCTCAGTCTCCTCCTCATTGGCAGCCCTTAGAGTATTTTCATACTCATTAAGATCGCCAATATTGATTAAATCTTCATTTGTCTCCTCAGGAGTCGGCTCGGTCTTTAGCCAAGAAGAAAGACTCTGCTTGTTGTTGTTCTTTACATTGGTATTGGTATTGTTCTTATTATTCTTGTTATTGTTCTTATTGTTGTTCTTCATGGTCTTATTATTCCACTTGTAACTGATGTTGTTCTCAGAGACCTCGTAGTCCTTCTTGAGGTGCTCCTTCGCAGAGAGAACAGCCTTCTTCATAAGGCCAAGGTCACGCTTCCAGTGCTCATACCCAGAATCACCCTCCTTCTCAGCAATCGCCTTGGAGAGGTGATTCATTCCACTGACGACCTTGCTCGCATACATGCGCCGTAAATACGCGTCCTCCATAGCCGCCAGATGGCCAACTGCCTCCATCTCGCTCTTATACCAATTCTTAATTCCGAAGATTGGGACGTTATAGCGATGCGCGTTCATTCTACTAAGGAGACATTTTAAAGACGCGCAACACTGACACACGGCAGGGTATTACCCGTATTATCCGTAAAGATATCGGATGCATTCGTTTCTACAACCACATATCCAACCCAGCCACCCTTGCCTAAATTGGCCAGAGTTCCAGGGGTCTGCATTAAACGGAGATGCAGAATATTGGCCTCGCCAGAAACACCAACATAGATATCCTTACCGAGATCCGTTAATACGACGCCAGGATTCAGATATCCATAGTCCGGAAGACTATAATACTTATCTGTCCAGATTCCATTGCCCGTGTGAATCATCAGATTATAAAAGTTAGCAGGCGTAGTTGTATACGTATTTCCAGCAACACTGAGGAAAAGCGCATTATCGGAAGCCCACTGCGCCACACCATCTGCCGTTATCATGTAGACACCAGAATATGTGTCACCGTCACTCCACGTGGGAATCACAACATAGTTGTTCGTAACACGCTTCGCAAGTGAACTCTGGGTTGAACTCATTATATATATTAATTAGAATTAATAGGGGATGTCCTACGTCAACAGTGTAGTTGATAAGGTCTATGTAATAAACCTTGACAAAGACACCGAACGACTTCGTAGAATAGACAGGCAACTAAGAGCCCAAGGCATCGAATACGAGCGCTTCTCCGCCATTGTGGGAAGCCAGGTTGCATCCGATTCCAGACTTAATCCACTCTGTAATCAGTTCTGCACAGATGGAATGAAAGGATGTGCTCTTTCTCATCATACAATTTGGGAAAGAGCAATTGAGCATGGATATACATCCATTCTTATCTTTGAAGATGATGCCATTGTCCCCGATGATTTAAATGAACGTATGCGCTCTACAATGTCAAGACTACCTTCTCAGTGGGATCTTGTCTATATCGGTTGCCGTGTATTTTGCAATAATGAGTATCACTTGCCTAATACAATTCTTGCACTGAAAGGAGCACTACCCGAAACACATGATGATGACATTAAAAAAGTGAAGGGGAGCCTCGGTGCCCACGCCATTATATATAGAACAAGCTTTCTTAAAGAGATCATTGATGAGCCAATCACAGGCCATATTGACCTCGACATGGAAAGATGGATTCAAGAAAAGAAAATAAAAGCATATGGTCTTTATCCTGAAATGGTCACTGTAAATGATGCTACGGGTGGTAGTAACTTGTCAGACACATTTCCGCCTATTTTAATTAGAGCCTTGAATAGGTTTGAGTTCAGTAATAGCCTTCCTATTGGTTGGTTTCTGTCTGAAAACTTAATAAAGGTGGCAGGTGTCAACCTCAATGCTCTTGTTTTCCTTTTCTTCTTGCTCGTGTGCTTTGCTCCAAGATGGCTTCTTATTACCCTAGCGGTTTGGCTCCTTATAGAGGCCTCCTTCTCAACTAAAGGGCTGAGTCGTTACCTGCTGTTTTTTGGACTCGGCCTCCTCTTCCAAGCCAGGGTTAAGCAAAATTTGACTTTCAACCCCTTTAGTAAGGTGTAAGTCATGCTCGGATATTTCAGAGGAAAGCGTGTCTTTCTAAAGCACCTCGCAATTAATAAGGACTATCGCTTTCAGCTCCCATATCTTTGTAGTATAGGAGATAACACGAACTACATAGATTTCTTGCAGCGGAAGACAGATACAGGATTCGTGAGTCAGAGCCTGACGATTGATACAGAGCATAATGTTAGTAATCATAATCATTGTTCCAAAATTATTAAGCTCTTGAATGTGTTCAAGCGCTCCGCCCTAAAGAAACTGAGGAACACTGCCGTCGTGACTTAATTCTAAGAAAGCTTAAGAGCTTTCTTATTTATTAGTTATCACGGTATAGATGGAGAGGCCTGGTGGAGATATTACAACGCTCTTGGATCTCACGCCTCGTGATAGACAAGATAATGATTTTTTTCCACTTAATACTGATACTACGTGGTTTACTCGTGATTCTGCACGACGCATCATACCTGCTACACCCCTCACGGCCGACTTCTCTTTCCGAGGCCCCGCCGCCTTCGGCCAGCGATTCACCTTTGATATTGGATCCGTTCCGTGTGGAGACTTAGTCTTCGGTGCTGCGCTACAGATCAAATTGGCACATTGGTTGGATGCGACCACACTACTCCATATTCAATCAGGTCGCTATGTTTACCAGGCTCCTGCTGAGGCATGGTTCTACACCAATTCTCTCGCCTCTGCGATTATTCAGAAGGCAGAACTGGAAATTGATGGAAAGACGATTGAAGAGATTGATGGCGACTTTATTAATGTGTTTTCGCGTCTGTATTGCGATCTCAATACACAGCTGGGCCTTGGAGCAGAGATGGGTGTCACTGCGCAGCCACTCACATGGGATCCGAGCCGCATTTATCCGACAGAAAATGGTGTTATTCATTGCCCTTTACCCTTCTTCTTCATGCGAACCAGGCTGCGCGAGGCCCTTCCCATGATCGCCATTAAGGAGGGATCCATGCGAATCCATATTACTCTTCGCCCTTTTGCAGAGTGTATTCGGCAGCTCGGTGG
>Ga0208741_10001103_pt1 | contig 11256 bp, 10 predicted proteins | sample CryBogCBE03Jun09_FD_184576 | JGI IMG/M metagenome (GOLD analysis project Ga0208741, IMG submission 184576) | Freshwater microbial communities from Crystal Bog, Wisconsin, USA - CBE03Jun09 (SPAdes) | ecosystem: Environmental > Aquatic > Freshwater > Lake | place: Crystal Bog, Wisconsin, USA...
AAGCCCCCCTATCCCCAAATCCGCGCCACCAGTTTTTGGGCGTTGGTTTCGTTGCCGAACAGTTGGTGTAATATGTGCGCCCGGCCCGCCATTTCGCTGGTTGAATAGGGTTGCTGGTACAGCCCTTCAATGCGGGCAACCATGGCTTCTGCGTTGTTGGTAATATGGCATAATGCCTCAAGCCCGGTGCCTTCCACGGTGGGTGGGGTTACAATGCAATGCCGGCCGTTAAAAAGCGCATTCAATAATTTTATTTTAATGCCGGTATTGCTAAACGAGGGTAATATGTTGATGTGTGCCTTGGCTATCATATCCTGCATAATCTCTTCCGAAGGGTTGCCCACAATACAGGTTTGCTGGTTTTGGTCAGATATTTTTTGAAGCCGCTGGCTCGGGTTTTTACCTGCTATCACCAAGGGCATCGGTATTTTGCTGAACACCTGTTGTAACAACCAAATGGCAGCTTCCTCGTTCATCTCCACCCCTAAATCGCCATGGTACAGGCAATACGTACCCATGCCGGGTATGCCCTGCGGCTGCCAGCTAGGCGGCAGGAACAACGGCAGATATTCCGCGTTTTTACTGTGGAATTCAGCTTCGTAAACCGCTTTATCGTGCGGTGTAACGGTAAACAACGCGGTGGCGTTTTGTGCCACTAATGCCTCAAAGTTTTTAAGCAACCGGCTCTCCCGCAGGTAGTATATTTTTTTAAACAGCTTATTGGCATTTTCATACAGGCTGTCGTAATATTTGTATTCAACGTTGTGCAGGCGTACAAATTTTTTGCGGTCGTTAAACCTTGCATCCGCAAATAAGGCCGTGCTGTGTATACCCTCCATTAAAATGGGGTGGTCATCCTGCAATAGGTTTGCCAGCAAGGTTTCATTTTTACGGCTCACCACTACATAAGGCTGCCTGTTTAAAAACATTTCAAAGCCTTGGTTGCGGCTGTAATAATCTACCGATAGGCAGTATTTTTCTAATTCTGGCTGTTGGCCCCGCCCATAATCAAAACAGTGCAGGTGTATTTTGATGCCCAAGGCATGTAATGCCGGCAGTTTATAAAAAAGGTCAAACACGCCGCCATAATCAACGGGGTAGGGTACCGTAAGGCTTATTATGTGCAAATGTTTTTCCAGAATATAGTTTTTAGTTGAGTATTGATGTGCCAGCAGCTGCTTCTAAAGCAGCTTTTTATACCATTCAATCAATGAGGCCGCCTCATGTTGCCATTGCAATTGTGTACGTGCTGTTATACAATTGGCGGCAAGATAAGACTGTAGAACATTATCATCCAGTAATTTGTTCAATGCAGCGGCAATAGTGCCAGCATTGGTATCTTTTATCAATAATGCAACCCGGTGGGTATCGTTAATAACCCTGTATTCGGGGTAATCAACACATACTTGGGGTACACCAGCCATAATATAATCAAAAAAGCGGTTGCCGAGCGAATGGTATTGGTTTAAACCCGTGTTTTCAAAAAGGGTAACGGCAGCATGGGCCATCGGTGTGAGGTTTTTCAAGTCTTCCGGCATCACATAGCCTTTCAGCACCACTTTGTCTTCAACACCATAGTCTTTTATCAACTGTTTAACCTGGTTAAAAAAATTGCCTTCGCCGCAAATAACCAATGTTGCGTTAACCTGTTGCATAGCCGGTACCAATTGCTCAAAACAGCGCCCTTTATTAACTGCCCCTTGGTAAATAATGAATTTAGCTGTTTTTGTTTCAGGTTGCAGGTTGTTGGTTGCCGGTTGGGGGTATTGGCTTTTCTGGTTTATTTTACCATTTTCGGTAAAAATGGGCAAGTTGCGTATTACAGCATAACTTACCGCATAACGCCGCTTAAACTCATCGGCTATAAACTGGTTTACGGTATACCCGTTGGGGAATTTTGGCACTGCAAACTTTTCTATGCCCAGCCATATTTTGTGTATAAAGGGCCGGGTAATAATTTCAATCTGCTCAGTAAATAGCTCATGGGCATCGTACACCCGCTTTTGGCCGCGCACTTGCGTGGTGAACAACACCGGCAAAATCGTGTCAAGGTCAATGGCGCAAACAATATCAGCCTTTTTGATCAACAGCCAACAAAATAACCTTAGGTTATACTCCCCATAAAAGGCAAACCCTTTGTTGAAATAGCAGGCCAACCTTTTTTGTTGGTAGGGCCTTTGCTGCAACGGCTTGGATGTTTTTAGCTGCCTGCCCACCAAAACAACCGTATAGCCTGCCTGCGACAACGACGTGCAGATGCGTTGCATGCGTTGGTCGTACGTAAGGTCGTTTGTTACGGTTAAAATAATGGTTGGCAATGCTATTGTGTTTGGTGGTATGTCTATTTCTTCTTCCGTTTGTATTTTAATTGTATCTGGGCAACCCCTTGGTTAATCATGTCAATATTGGCAGCGGCTTTTTCGCTCAGGTCAATGATCCTGCCTTTGGCATAAGGGCCACGGTCGTTTATAACAACGGTTACAGTTTTGCCGTTGTTTAGGTTGGTAACTTTTACCACGGTGCCAAAAGGCAGTGTTTTGTGGGCTGCAGTAAGCGCGTTTTTGTTAAAGATTTGTCCGTTGGCGGTTTTTTTTCCATTAAAGTCATCCCCATAGTACGATGCCTTGCCTGTTTCGGTAATAAACTTGCCGCAGGAACTAAAAGTTGCCACAAAGGCCAGCAGTAAAACGTAGTAAAAAAGTTTAGTAGTCATTTTTAAAAGGTTGGTTGGCACAAATGTATTGTTTAAATGCTTACCCCGCCCTGGGCCTTACACCCGTGGGGGATAAACTTTCAGGTGCTTAACACCGCTTTCCAAGCATGTGATTCTGCATATTCTTTAATGATAGCATTGCGCTGTTGTAGCAGCCTTTGCATGTATTGGGTAAGAAAACAGCGGTTTACTAACTGCCCCAGCACCCCATAGGGTGATGTAAAACTAAACTCATCCGTCATTGCTGTGCCATTGCCTACGGTTTTAAAAAAGTGGTGGTGGCGCATGCTAGCAAAATCGCCTTGCACCATTTCATCGGTAAAAAAGTGGTAGGGTTCCATGGCGGTAATCCGTACTGTAAGCAGCCGTTTTTTAAAAAGGTGTTTGGCTTGCCAAGTAACGGTTTGGCCCAATTGTATTAGGCCTGCGGTAACGCCTGCCACCGCCTTTTCACCCGTATGCGCCATGCTCAGTTGGTGCAGGGTAATGCTGCGGGCAAGGTCAAAAACCCTTTCCGCGGGTGCATTTATATGGGTGGTTAAATGAATGACGGGCATGATCTTGTCTATTGTCCATGGTCCATAGCCCATGGTTTAAAAAGCTTATTCGATATTCTACTACCCCTTGCCCTTTAGGCCCAAAGGGCTCCGTTGGAGGAAAGGGGTGTAGGGGGAAAGGGTTTTAGGTAACGCTAACTAAACGGAAACTTTACCACCTTGGCTTTAACAGGGTTGTTACGGATGTCAATAAAAATTTCGCTGTCAAGGGCAGCGTTTTCAATTGTTACGTAACCTAAGCCGATGGCTTTGTTTAGGCTGGGCGCCTGTGTGCCGCTGGTTACTTTGCCAATGGTGTTGCCTGCCGCATCTTTAATAAGGTAGTCGTGGCGGGGTATGCCGCGTGCTACCATTTCAAAGCCTATCAGTTTACGCTGTATGCCGGTTGCTTTTTGTGCCGCCAATATGTTTTGGGCAGTAAAAGGAACCTCTTTATGTAGTTTGGTTATCCAGCCAAGCCCTGCTTCCAACGGCGTGGTGGTATCGTTAATATCGTTGCCGTATAAGCAGTAACCCATTTCAAGCCGGAGTGTGTCTCTGGCTGCCAGGCCAATGGGCTTTACGCCCAATGGCGTGCCTACCTCAAAAATAGCATCCCATATTTTGTCGGCATTGCCGTTGGCATCTTCAAAATAAATCTCCACCCCGCCCGAGCCTGTATAGCCCGTTGCACTGATAATAACATTGCCAACCCCGGCAAATACGCCGCGTACAAACGTGTAATATTTTAGGTTTAAAATATCCACGTCGGAAAGTTGTTGTATTATTTTGCAGGCATTGGGCCCTTGTATGGCCAAGAGGCATGTTTTGTCGCTAATGTTGTGCGTTTCGGCATGGTGTATGTTATGGCTGGCCAGCCAGGCCCAGTCTTTTTCAATATTGCTGGCATTTACCACAATCATGTACGATTTGTTTTCTTCCAAGCAGTATACAATCAAATCGTCAACTATGCCGCCCTCGTTGTTGGTAAAACTGCTGTACTGCGCCTTGCCCTTGGTAAGCTTTGACGCATCGTTAGTGGTAACACGCTGAATGAGTTCCAGTGCCTGTGGGCCTTTTACAATAAACTCGCCCATGTGGCTTACGTCAAACACGCCGGCATTATTGCGCACGGTGGCATGCTCGTCGTTAATACCGGTATAGCTTATGGGCATGTTGTACCCTGCAAACGGGGCCATTTTGGCACCCAGCGCAATGTGTTTGTGTGTAAAAGGCGTATTCTTCATAAAAATAGGGGCTGTTTATTTTGAACACGGCAAATGTAAACGAAACGACTATGATGGGGAAAAGAAAGTGGGTGTTGGTCCATGGTCCATGGTCGATGGTCCATGGAAAATACAGGCTGTTGGCGAGGCATTAGCCCTTGGTTGATGGTGCATGGAAAACACAGGCTGTTGGTGAGGCATTGGTCCATGGTCCATAGTTGATAGCCCATAGAAAAAACTGGTCGTCGATGGTTTTTGGGTGGAAGCATTCAATAGCCGAACTAAAAATTGGCGGCAGAACAATAAGTACATCAATCGCCCAAGGCTTTTTTAATTAGCCCCTTGCAAGTTACCTGTTAGAAGGTGTTTTTTTAAGTAGGCTGGCAAAACCTTCGCCGTTGGCTGCAAGGCATTGCAAAAAGGTAAACATTTGTACCTCATCGGTAACAACGTTTAGTTTGGGTAATTTTTTGTTTGGGTTGGTTTGTGGGTTGGCGGCAAAAGCTGCTTCTTGGTATTGGTAAATGGTCCAATCGTTATTGTTGTATTCTAAGCTGGTAAGGTTTTCAATCCAATCACCGCTGTTTAAGTACACTACTTTGCCGGCCTTTGTTTCAATAACCCTTTTTTGGGGCTGGTGTATATGGCCGCAAATAACATAATCGTACTTTTTTTCAATGGCCAGTTCGGCTGCGGTTTGCTCAAAATCGCCTATCCAGGCAACAGCCTTTTTTACACTGTTTTTTACTTTTTTGCTGAAGCTCATTTTTTGCCTGCCTACGGTTTTAAGGCACCAGTTTATGATGCAGTTAAGGTATATCAGCAGGTCGTACCCCTTGCCGCCAAGTTTGGCCAGTATTTTTGTACTGCCCTTGGTGGTGGCATCAAACACATCGCCATGAAAAATCCAGGCCTTTTGCCCGTTTATTTCCATCACCAACTTGTCGGTAAGTTGAAAGTTGCCCAGTTGCATGTCGCTATAACGCCGCAGCATTTCATCGTGGTTGCCGGTAATGTAAATAACCTTGGTTTCTTTGCCCAGCAGCGCCATAATTTCTTTTATCACTTCAATATGCGCCAGGGGAAAGTAGCGTTTGTTAAACTGCCAGCCGTCAATAATATCGCCGTTTAACACCAATATGCCGGGTTGTATGCTTTTAAGGTAGTTGGTAATTTCGCGGGCGCGGCAGCCGAAAGTACCCAAATGCAAATCGCTCATCACTACCACGTCAACTTTACGGCGTTCCATAATAAGGGGTTTTAAAAATGAATGTTGGTAGTTATTGGGAAGAACCCCGCCTGGGAACAGGACAGGGTTCTAATTTAATCCCAACCTAACCGAGTTTATATCGTAAACCGTTCAATAAACATAGTGGGCAATGCCGTAATAACCTTTTCGCCAGCATTGGTTTGTGCCTGCTTAATACCTATGGTATCTTTTTTAGGTGCGGCTGGCTTAACGGGTGCTTTTGGTTTGCCATCGTTTTGCTTGTAGCGGTATGTGCTGCTGTCAGTTGTATTGCCATTGTTGGGCGTTACGTTGCTGCTGTTGTCACCAGAGGCACTGTCTTCGTCGTTATGGTCTTCCATTTTTGGGTGTACGCGTTTCAGCTTGCCTTCTATCGTCATAACATATTCAACATTGCTTTCTGCGCGTTGGCCTTGGTCGTAAAAATCATTTTGGTAGCGCCATTCGTCATCCCATCCAAAATGGGTATCAAAATTATTCCACCATACGTTTTCCTCTACTAAAATTCTTTTGCCTACAGGCACCGCCACCGTTACATACACGGCTTGGTTGCGGAATTTATTGGTACGGTCAATCTTTATACCCCTGTCTAAAACAAGGCTTGAGTCTTGCTGGGCAATGGTATACACAATTTTGTTGGCCAGTTCATTTGCTTCAGCGGTGGTTCTGCCGTTGGCCATTTTGGCAATGGTTACCTGAAAGCTGTCGGTGGTAGATTTTATAAACCTTAATCTAAGGTTGTTTACATATACTGAATCCTCGTCAAAACTTGCAAATGGTTCAAAGTGCAAAAAGTTATCGTGCATGTGGTACCAGCTTTGTTTGGCTACCCGTATATCAAGCTTGCCAATGCCGGGTTTTGCCAAGTAAACTTGTTGCTCTATTACATTATTGGTGCGGTAACGGAACCCATCCTTTATGGAAGCCAACAGGCCCACAAAGCAAAACAAACCTAGTAGCCAAAGGGCAACGAATGTAAAACGTATGGTACGGCTGTTGCTGCGCATTTTAGCCAAGCGGCGTATAATCCAAGTAATGATGCCTATTACCGGCACCCAAATGCCCAAGATTAATATACCCCATGCAAAAAGTGTTTGCCATCCGTCGGCCAGTACAAAATCTTTAATGGTGGGGAAGAGGCTTGACAATGCAACACCGGCTGCAAACAACCCTACCAATACCCAAAACAATATGAGGCCTACAATAAAGTACACAAACCCCTTAATCAATAATCCAATTACATGGCCTATGCCGGTGCCGCCACGGCGCGCTGCATGGCCCATTTCGCTGCCCACAGTCTTGCTTCTTTCGCCAAACTCTTTGCCAAATTGTTGGGCTTTTTCACCCACCTCTTTGCCAAATTTTTCGGCCCTGTCTTTAAACCCCTCCATATCGTTTTGAATGGTGGATTTTATAGAGTTTAAATCTACACGCTCACCCTTCATTTCCAGTTTTTCCGATGTGGTTAAAGCCTCGGGCAAAACCAGCCAAAGTATGATGTATATTAGCAATGCCCCTGGGCTGAACGAAAGGCTTAGAAAGTTTGGAAAATCGATGGCGCCCCAATGAGACCACCTTGATGCAAAGGAAATAAATGGTATTAGGAAGAGTACCCTAGGTATCCAAATATTTACCCCAAAATAATTGCTCAAACCGCTGCACACACCAGCTATCAGTTTATTGTCAGGATCGCGGAAAAGCCTCTTTTTAACCGACCCAATTACCTTAGAAGCCGTGCTGGGTACAGCCACCCATAACACCAAGTACACCACAAAACCAAAGCCAACACCAAAGGCAAATATTACAAACAGTATACGCACCACCAAAGGGTCAATGCCAAAATAGTTGGCTATGCCACTGCACACACCGGCTATTACCTTTTGGTTTTCATCCCTATAAAATCGCCCGCCTGCTGTGGTGGCCGTAAAACCCCTGCTGCTAAAATTGGATGAAGAGGAGGAGGAGGATGAAGAACGCTGCTGGCTTTTTTGCTGGCCGCCCAATTGGCTTTTAACCTTGGCTTCGTCATCATCAAAATCCTCGGGCCTGCCCATGCTGGCTATGATGGCTTCCACATCGGCATCGGTAATGCAGGTGCTGCCTTTTTTAAGCACTTCGCCAAAAAGCTCGGCTATGCGGCCTTCTATATCATTTATTATTTCGTCCCTTCCTTCTTCGTCTACAAAAAAACTACGCAGGCTTTCCACGTACTGTTTTAATGTGTCGTAGGCGGCTTCTTCAATGGGTATTACCCGCCCCTGGAAGTTTATGTTGATTACCTTTTTCATATCTGCTAATTTATTGGTTGGTGGGTATTAATTTGTGTTTTCAGTTCCGTTGGATGGTGTAGTTAGTGCTTTTACCGCATCGGCGAGCTCGTTCCATGTTCTTTCAAGCTCACTGTAAAACTGCAGGCCATCTTCCGTCATTGAAAAATACTTGCGTGGCGGCCCCGAGTTGCTTTCTACCCAGCGGTAAGTTAGTAACCCAGCATTTTTTAACCGGGTTAGCAATGGGTACAAGGTACCCTCCAGCGTATGTAGGTTACTGGCTTTCATTTTTTCCACTATGTCGCTGGGGTAAACCTCGCCCTGGCGTATGATGGAGAGAATGCAAAACTCCAATACTCCTTTCCGCATTTGGCTTTGAGTGTTCTGAATATCCATAACCGGAGTTTTTTTGGGGCCTGCCGGCTTGTTTGGTAACACGATGGCAGGCCGTGTTGAAAAATTATTATCTACGTTTTAAAACTGTGTCATTGGTGTTCTACTGCAGAGAAGTTTGGAGTTCGCGGTAAATCAGCCATCCTAAAATCCCCCAGCCAGAAATGCTCTTTTGCATTGACAACACAAAGATGGAGAAAATTTATTACTATGCAATACATAGTACCAACTATTTTTTAGAAGCTTGCACTGGATGGATATGGGCTTAGTATTAAAATAATGATAATCAATGTAATACGAATTTTGCACAAAAACCACACTCTGACGAACGGTAAAATAACTTGATGGGTTAAGCGGCTATTGGCTTATGCGCTGCTAATAATGTAGTGGTTGGCAATATGGAAGGGTGTTTAATAATTGTTTAAGTGCATGCTAATTGGATGCAGAATAATGCTGCTGCTTAATTTCTACAATAGGTGCAATAACTAACAACTATATTATCCATCAGCTCTTTGCTGAAAGGGCAAAGGGCTGACGAAAGCCTGCGGGCAGCGCTTATGCACGAAACCCAACAGCTGGATGGCATTATTAAAGAAATTGTTGACAAAACAATGGAGGCAAAAACGCAGTATTAGTATCATGCTACATGCCCGCCGCTAGGCGGTTGGCCGCTGCCGCCAATGTTTCTTCTTTTTTGGCAAAGCAAAACCGCAATAGTTTATTATCAAGCCCGCTTTTGTAAAAACTACTCATCGGTATTACGGCCACGCCCTTCTCCTCTACCAACCGCATCGCAAATGCTTTATCCGGCTCGTCGCTAATATCCGCATAACTGTAACATTCAAAATAACTGCCGTATGAGGGGATAGGTTTTAACCCCGTTGGCTGCATCATTTGGCGGAAGTAGTCCCTTTTTTGCTGCAAAAAACTGCTTAGGCCTAGGTACGCGTTTTCGTTCAACAGGTATTCGGCCAGGGCCACCTGCACAGGTGCGGGGCAGCAAAAAGCGTTAAACTGGTGTACCCGCCTAAATTCGGCCATCATGGCTGGCGGTGCTATGCAATACCCCATTTTCCAGCCGGTGCAATGGTAGGTTTTACCAAACGAAAAACACACAAAGCTGCGCGCCGCCAACGCCGGGTAACGAAGAATGCTCAAATGCTGTTTGCCATCGTAAATCAGGTGTTCGTACACCTCATCGCTTACCAAAACAATATTTTCATGTTCTTCCAACAGGCATTCCAGTTGGGTGATATCCGCTGGTTGCAACACTGCACCGCTGGGGTTTTGTGGCGAGTTGATGATAATGGCCCGGGTTTTGCCGGTAATTTTGGCCCGCACCTCATCCCAAGGTATATTAAAGGTGGGGTATTGCAGCGTAATAAGCACCGGTACCGCACCGTTAACCTCAATATTGGGCAGGTAGCTGTCAAAAGCGGGCTCAAACACAATCACCTCATCCCCCGGTTGCAAAATGGTGGTGAGTGCATTGTACATGGCGTACGTGCCGCCAACTGTTATGGTTATGTCAGTTTCGCCGTTTACTTGGGTGTTGTACAGTTTGTTTACTTTTTCTGCCAGCCGCTGTCGTAGCAAGGGCAGCCCATTGGTGTGTGGGTATTGGTTATTGCCGTTGCGCATGGCTGCCACCACCAGTTCAATCAGTTCACCGCTCATCGGGTAATCGGGAAAACCCTGCCCTAAGTTAATGGCATTATGCTGTACAGCCAATTGGCTCATTAATGTAAATATGGTGGTACCCACATTGGGCAACTTGCTATGGATGATCATACGTGGCACAATGTTACAAAAAGGGCGGCAAACTTGGCACCACTAACCATCGTTGCTACAAAGCTGCTGGCAACGTTTTATCACTCTTCAATAAATAGCTTAGCTTCGCAACCAGCTTATTCGGCCCCAATGGACTACTTATTTCTAAACCTGAAGGATATATCCTTCAGCCTTTCGTGAAAAAGTTCCTTGCTAAACTGCAGTTCTTCCGGGTAAATCCTGATAGAACCGTTTGTTAACCGCACCATATAATCGCCATAATCAGTAAATGCATGTTGTTGGTAAGTACCTATATCTTTTTTAATACCCCGCACTTTGTTCAACACCACTTCAATATCAGCCTGTCCGTATTCACGTATTTCCATTAGTTAGCTGTTTTGTTATTATTAGCAAAATTTGTGCAAAACTCCCGCAACCTGTACAATAATTGGCGGGCTATACCCAATATTTGTACCCACAACCCATCCAATTCCTGTTTTGCACCACCCCGGTTTTTGCAAATATGGCGTTTTATGGGCGGTGTAAACTTTATTTTTAGCCAATTAATTGCCTTGGGCATTACCGGCGCATACAATAAAATAATACCTTTCCTAAGTTTTAATGCTGTAAAACGCCGTTTTAAAGCAAAACTGTATGCCATACGTAAAAAATAAACATATGATTTCAAGACGCTCATTCCTCAAAAAAACCTCTATTGCTTCTGCCGGTTTATTAATTGTTCCAGGTGCTTCCCATTTTAAAACCCACGACATCGGGCTACAGTTATACACGGTGCGCGATGCCATGGGCAAAGATGCCGCTGGTACCCTTGCCAAGGTTGCCGCCATAGGTTTTAACACGGTAGAAGGTGCCACCTATACCGGTACCCAAAATTTTTATGGCCTGGATGCGGCAGCATTTGGGGCTTTGCTAAAAACCAACGGGCTGGTTATGCCCAGCCTGCATTACCGGCTTGGCGAAGACACAGGTGCCGGCGCTCCCGTTAAAGGTACCCTGTTGCACGAGTGGGATAAGGCGGTGGACGATGCCGCTGCCGTGGGCTTAAAATACATGGTATGTGCATGGCTTTCGCCTGTGG
>Ga0208741_10001104_pt1 | contig 11245 bp, 8 predicted proteins | sample CryBogCBE03Jun09_FD_184576 | JGI IMG/M metagenome (GOLD analysis project Ga0208741, IMG submission 184576) | Freshwater microbial communities from Crystal Bog, Wisconsin, USA - CBE03Jun09 (SPAdes) | ecosystem: Environmental > Aquatic > Freshwater > Lake | place: Crystal Bog, Wisconsin, USA...
GAGTCCGCTCTCCCCTACCTCGATACACCCTTCGAGAATCTTGAATGGTCCAACATCTCGAAGCTGCCCGACACGGTCGCGTTAGCGAAGCGCGATAACTACGGTCGCCCTCAGAGCTCCCCCGTCTTCCGGAGCAAGGTGGCCCACTGGATTATGCCTCGGCTCTACCCCGTAGCCGACCAGGAAGTGCTGGGCATCTCCGGCTCCTACGAGTCATATTGGAAGGCGACGCAGGAGGCTTGGGTGGCAATCTCTCAGGTCGAACGAGAAGCAATGGCTGAGCGACTGAGGACGCATATCGAATCGGCCTTTCACTCCCAACTATGGGACCGCTACCCCATCGAAGTCAAGATTGTCGAACTCTGCCGAATGGGCCGACGGCTATAAAGTCCATCGGAATGCGAATTAGTGCTGTCGACAGCGTGAAAACCACTTTGACTTCGAAGAACCTGTACCAACGATCAATGTGATTTATAGGCATCCACGCAATTTCCGATGGCGTCTTGTCTAAAACGTGGACAGCAATACGGATTACTGCTCGTACCCCGAACTCCGAGAGCCTTTACCCAACAGTCTCATTATTCACTACGGTTGCCTCAGGGGTCAGCGGGTTGAATTTCAATCACGAGTGACCACAGAAGCATTTGTCATCAAAGTTTAAATCTGCGCCTTAATGATGAAGCCAAAGTCAAGTTACCTCGGCTGATCCTTGAAGCCCAGTAAGAACTGGGTGCGAGTGCATTGATTTTCTCTAAATTGCCCAATTTTGCGTCCAAAGACAAAGTGCGTTCGAACCCCGCTCCTCATCCCTCAAGGCGCCGTCGTTCCTCGGCGATGATCTCCGTCAACGCTTTGGTTTCCGTCTCAGTTTCGGTCGCCTCTTCCATCTCGTCGACAAGAGCACTTGGGCGGACTATGGCATTGAAGATACGAACCTTCGACTGCAATCTTTCTTCAATTCGCTCGTCGATTGTGTCAGTGGCCAATAGCCGATGGACCATCACCCGTCGGGTCTGGCCCATTCGATAGGCGCGACCAATCGCCTGCCATTCGGTACTTGGTTTCCACTGTGGTTCGACAATGACAATTGCCGACGCCGCCTGAATATTGAGGCCGACGCCGCCAACCTCAATTTGCATGACCAACACTGCGAACCCCGGAACGGCCGTGAATTCGTCAACAACCCTCTGACGCTGAGTTGTAGGAATCTTTCCGTCCAGCCGAAACACTCTCCCCTCAGCAACCTCGACAACGGTGTCAAGGACTCGTAGGAAGGATGAAAAGACTAGAACTTTCTCGCATTGTTCGGCGTAACCTTCCAGAAGTTCCTGGAGTCGCTCCATTTTTGAAGAACTCGGACCCAGTCCAATGCTGACCGATTGTCGTGGTGCGGCATGATGCCCCTCACGAAGTGACTGCCTATATTCGACAATCTCAGCAGATGAGAGCGTTGTCATTTCGTTCATGAGTAGTAATTCCGGCAATTCTTGCAAGACATCGACTTGATTTCTCCTGAGGTAACCAAGTGCTACGGCTTTACGAAATTTCGTCGCCTGAAAGTGGGCTGTTGACCCATCGCCAAATTGTCGAGATAACTCGTTGCCGAGCGATTGATTCGCCAACCAGAGAAGAAACATGAACTCTTTGGTTCGATTCTCCATCGGGGTACCGGTCAGCAAAATTCGAATTCGACTGCGGGCCAAGCATTCATATGCCGCTTGTGTCTGCAATGCTTCTTCGTTCTTGATTTTGTGGGCCTCATCGACAATTGTGAGGTCGATCACTAAACCTGAATCGAGCGAGAGCCGACGCAATGTTTGATAGGAGGTCATCGCAATCCCCCCTTCTCGCTCCCAGGCCCTTGCACGAGCGTCGCGACCCTGCCCGTACAACAAATATGTGCGCAGATCGGTTGCGTCCACGGCTTCACGGCGCCAATTTTCGAGGATGGAGACCGGCGCAATCACGAGGATGCGAGCCTTCGGATTCTCTTGCGCAATGTGATGGGCGACGGCAAGTGACTGCATGGTCTTTCCAAGGCCCATTTCATCACCGAGGATTACGCCCTCGGCGCATAGGGCGAATCGTGCACCGAAGCTTTGATAACCGCGCAATTGGCGTTTAAATCCGGACAACTTCAATTCAAACGATCTAATTCTCGCCTGCAACGTCGACGGAAGAAGAGAGGGTGAACCAATTGCCTGAATAGCGGGGTTCACATCAGAGTTGCCCCCAAGGTCGGATTGGGAGTGTTTTTCGGCAAGAATTGTTTCTGCGAGTGCTAGGAGCGTCGCACTCTTCGCTCTCCATTCATGGACGATTTCATGATTCGCAATTACCTTCGACTTTGAGGGTGACGCAATTTCAATTAGTCGATCAAGCTCAGAAGCAAGATTTACTTGCGAGTTCGATGAAGCAGTCTCGGACAATTTTCCGTAAAGCCTCTCGGCTTCTTCACGATTCGACCTTGACAGAAAAGCAATAACGCCTGTTTTTTCTTTTAACAGCGAACCAATGGTGCGCAACTCGTTGGCTCGTCTGATTGCATCTGATTTCGATTTGGCATCGCGAAGTCTCTCCAGCTGCATCAAAATCAAGACGAAAGCGTGGTCGTTTTCATTCCAACTTGATGGATCGCTATAAAAGCGGGAGTCCTCTGGCGTTACAGTCGCGATGCGCGTAATGATCGAACGAATCCGCGACGCAGTAACCGATCCAATTCCAGGAAATCGTTCGAGTTGATTTCTGAATCGCTGAGCGTCGAGAAGTGTGACGATGCCATGCTGCCCAAGGGTGCCGGACCTAATGCTTGGTCCGGATTTTTCAAGCTCCGCCAAGGTGATTTTTCCGAGTCGCTCGTTTACGCGTACGTTCGCCCGATTCGCGACGACCTCGTGGAGGCCCCTGATTAAGGCTTGCTCCTGGGCATGAAGCTCGATTAATCGAGGCCCCACAACACCTACCGCACTATCTGCAGTGCTTCGCAAATCACGTCGCTTCATATACCTAACCCCGTCTCAGAATGCAGAAACCTGTCGACCTCAACGACATCCGAGTCCAGACAGCCTTCTGCATTTGCTCTGATCACCTGCCTTCATTAGCCTAGATGTGAATGTAGTTCATAAATTTTCGAAACTCAGGGGCGTCAATGGCCAATGTTGTCACCAAAACTCGTCATATCTACCTACTGCTCGATGTCTCTGGCTCGATGGAGGCAGTCGAGAGCGAACAGGCAGTGTCGCAACTCGAGATTGCAAGGACTCATCTAAATAATTTTGGCCGACGAATCGGCGAAAAAGTCAATCTGCGCTCTCAACTTCTGTTCACGGTTGCGACGTTCTCAAACAACTTCGATATCCTTCTCGACGCCTCCGAGGTCACACCCATGGGGTTTCAACTACCACAATTGAGCAGTGGCGGTGCAACCTGGTTCGGAGCGGCATTGTCTAAGACAGCCGACTTGATATTGAGGGACTATCGGGTCCGACCTGAAGAGTCCAAGCGACAACCGATAATCCTCCTGCTTACTGACGGTCAACCTCATGGCGAAACCGACGAAGCGCTCTCGAAAGCACGACAAAAATTGTTGGGCCTCAGCGGTGTACTGAGTCCTCACGTATTCGTTTTCGCGCTCCCGCCCGCCAATGCCGAGGCACTTGATGGATTCATACTCGGTGCAGGCGAATGCTGGGACAATCGCGAAGGCATGGCACTTGAAAAATACTGGGACTTGATCACTGAATTGATTTTTCAAATCACCTCGAGTTCCGCCTCGTCCGATCGTGAAATCGATAAAGCCATGGTCAGAGAAATAAAAGAGAACCTCCTCGCCGTGCCCGGCAGCGGTATCGGAATCTACACATCCTCAAAATTGCGACTCACTGACGATGGCGTCAACTCGGCAGTCGCAATCCCCTCGACTTGTAGCCAATGTAACGGTGGTCGCGAAAAATGTGATGGTCACAAATGAAACTTTTTCGAACTAAATCAACTGCTCGCATTCTTAATTGGACATCCTCGATTGCTACCCCTTTCGCATCTGGTCTCAATCCCACTCCTGCGTTGACCGTTTCACACCTGCAACTTCCAGGTGTGAGGATTATGCAAGTAAGCGCCCGAGGCCTCCGCCATGCAACCAATAGACAATTGCTTCAGGATTTCGGGGCAATTTCATCATCTGTAAACGGAAGATATGCCATTCAAGTTCTTTGCGATGGAATCAGTAGCGAGCAGTTTGCAGACGAAGGCGCATACCATTTCAGCCGGTTGATAGCTAACGAGTTAGCAGTTGCACTGGAGCAGGTAACAATCGACGAGATTCAGTGGGACGTGTTCGGCCAACTGCTGAGTCACCGATTCAGACTTGACCACTTGCCCCACGCAATAACTAGTCAGTTTTCATACCCGGCTGATTTCGCGGCGGCAAATGGGATGGCGATTCCTGGCGAATCACTTTTTGGCACTACCGCTGAAATTCTTATCGTCGACACCCTGAAAAGGAGGTTCCATCGGGTTCGGCTGTCGGGCGATGGGGGTCTATTTATTAGCAGTCTCAACGCCCGCTTCGAGGAACTAATTCTTCCGACCCACTCTGATCTGGCTGAAAACCAAGTTGACCGGCTGCCCAATTGGAAGGTGCGTCCCGTAAAGCACGAAGGTGACCTTCCCGCGAATTGGACACTTCTCTTCACGACCGATGGCTTTGCTGATGCCTTGCGAGCGAGTCGAGCACTTGAGAAATTGGTTGCCAAGGTGTCGACTGAACGGGGCTCCCCGCTCAGTCTTGTTGAAAAGATTGCGTGCGAAGCGGCCCAACACACTACTGATGACCTGGGTTTCGGGATTACATGGCCCTCAACAGACTGAGACTCGAGGACGTCGCCCTCGAGCGGTCTGGAATGATTGGTGGTGAGGCTGAAATTTTCCGATGGAAACTGAATGACAATACCCAAGAAACGTTACTCAAGATCTACAAAGCTTCGACAGTCGCAAGCAAGTTAGAAGTTCGCCTTGAAACTGTGAGGCACTTGCAGCAACTTCTTTCGTCAGGCAACGTGTTCGCTAGCGCGTTCTCACAGCACTACCTCTCCTTTCCGCAGCGACTCGTCACGAAGGGTGATGTGTTCGTTGGTTTTGAAATGAATGACGGGAACCTGATTCCGACAGACCGGATCTCGAGGCTTGCAACCTCTCCGAAGTTATTGAGCTCCGACGTATTCACCTCACATCCCGCAGAGCTGAAAATGATGGGAATTGACCCACTCACTGAGAGCGAGCTCCAAGGTATTGCATTCAGAACAATTTTGGTGGCAGCATGGCTCCACCACGAGGGGTTGTTGATGCCCGACTTCAGCGTCAACAACATTTTGATGTATCGGATTGGCAAAGCAATCTTTCCGTACTTCATCGATGTCGATTCATTTCTGCCGCATCACCTATTGAACGATCAATCCGCCCTCGAAACAATTGGCGAAACTCCAACATGGCGAAACATCAATGAAGTGGCCCCCACTATGGAGAGGGACGTTTGGAAGGTGGGGCTCTTGTTCAGACGATTCACCGGGCTGTCTAAGAAAAGAGCAATCAATGTGCCGAGTACGAAGCATGACAAAAAGGCACTCCTCCTCGCCTTTGGAAACGAGGAAATTGGTGAAGTTATTTGGAGGATGGCCTCAAAATACCCCTCCGATCGCCCCACATTCCAGGAAACTCTCCGTGAGCTTCACAAAGCGGGTTGCTACACCGGGGGTTTCAATGAAGTCTTTGACTACCTCAATCCACTGAGTCCAGACCAATAATTGGCCGAGGCGCAACTCTGGCTTATTCCGTGTACACTTCGTTGTCGGGCTTTTGCCTTATATTCGGTAGCCGACATACCCAAACTAGAAGTAAACAGTCCTAACGGACACTCTATGAACAGGGCACTCCTGCTTCCCTCGGCTTGAAAGAGCCGAGGGAATGTGCTTTTAATTCGCCCCTTTCGAACTGCCCACTTGCATCGTCTCAGAGTTTTCTCATATGCAGGCGGACTCGCTAAGCAGTTTCCATGAGCTCAAAACAGCGTGAAACAACTAACCTTCAGGCCGACCTTGCCATCGATAACGTAATAGTAAGTAAATTCGTGAGATTGCGGGCCGGTCTCACCGTTTGCACGCCCGAGTCTGCCGCACAGTATTGCTTCTTCCCTTGGGGCGATGGGCCGTTCGTCACCTGCATCGACCCGGCAAACAGACTTTAATTTTGGCATGCCCCACGCCGACCATACTGTTAGCAACCAACCCTACCGTCAACTCTCTGAGAATCTCGCTCAACAGACATTCAGGATTTGTCTGATAAATCGTGTTTTCGCTACACAAAGACGACCAAATTTTGAGATGCTCGGGTCAGGCTCGTATACGCGAATCCGGGACCTTGCGGACCGTTGAAGTTATCTGGTTTTACGACAATAACCGAATTGAATTCAAGTCCACGAATGCCTCTAGGGTCAAAAACGAATAATTTCATCGCCCCCTTCTTGAACTCATGTTCCCCGCCCTTTATCCACCCCGCCTCTGCCAAAGCAGAGGACAATCCCGTAACATCGTCAGCCACTACCGCTATTGGAGCCGGATGACTAACAGTGGCAAGGCGTTCCGCTTCGGCCAGCAATCGAAGCGCCAAATCTTCATCAGAAGCCTCAATTTCAATTGGGTTCGGACCTTCCATCAGGATTTCGGGCAGGCCCGCATTTGAGGGCGCGTATTTTGCTGCGTACTCCAATATCTGGCGAGTCGTTCGATATGCCACACCGAGGGTTTCCACTCTGACCTCGCCAAGATCTATTGCTGAAAATATGTCGGCCCAGGTGAACTGAGAGGCCAGTCGATGTTGTTGGTTTAGGTCGCCAAACAGCGTCATCGTTGCGCTAGGTCGTAGCGCAAGTTTCAACAGCTGCCATGTCAAAGGACTGATGTCCTGCGCTTCATCGACAATGATGTGGTCAAATTTAGGTACCAACGTATTTCGGCACACAACATTGATCGCTGCCGAAAGACCTAAATAGCCAGGGTTATCAATCAGTCCCTTTCCGGGCTTGTAACCCTCTATCCAGCTCCACAGCGAAGTGTCGTCTAACAGGGATGCGACCAGAGGGTCTCTCTTCTTGAGGGCACGTGTCAGCTGTTTTACCAGCGCTCCGCTCCCTAAAGCGGCGTCGACCTCTTTTGACACGACTGCATGAGCATCACAAATGAGTTGCCAAAGCTGACTTGACCCCCCAATCGCATCCTTTGACAAATTCCCTTCTTCGGCCTCAAGTGGTTTTTTTAATGCCGCACACTCCCCTAAAAAACCAGCGACTGAACGCAAGGAGATTTTTCCGTTGACAATCTGACTCAACGTTGGCGAAACGTGCTTGATCCACGAGATGCTCGGCCCAACCAATAAGACGTTTCCAGCATTTAGACCGGTGGTCGATGATAAAAAGGCGGCCCGGTGTGCTGCCACCACCGTTTTGCCCGAGCCCGGAGGGCCTTCGACAACGACCGATGTCTCGATCGGCATTCGTATGTAGGCATCCTGATCGGGCTGAATGGTCCCGAGCATTGACCTCATCTCGCCGGTTTTTGCCTGCCTAATTGCAGAAAGAACAGCTTCGGCCGAGCGAAGAAAATCACTGTTAGAAGGCTCACCCATTAGATCCCCAATCCTGGAAAAAAATTGTACCTTTTGGTTCGTCGAAAAAATTAACGATGTTGGGCCCATCGTGTTGAAATACGCGCCTCGCTATTACACGGGGGGTATCGCCGTGGCGACCCCCCAATTCACGTTTGTTCAGCAGACGCCCCACATCACTTTCCCAGTTGACCACCGTGGCGCCCAATACCAAAGCGTACCTAGGCCCAACATAGAAGCCCTTCCCCAAGGTGATATCCGCGCCATCGAATGCCAGCCGCGCAACTATCGGCCCAGGGGTGAACCGCACTATATGCATTCCCCACCCGTCGTCCGAGGTGGTAATTGAGCCGTTTTCACCTCCTAGTCCACGCATATAGAGCTCATTGAACGCTTGCTCTCGACGCAACTCCTCTTCAAAATCCATCACATTCCCCTATTTCGTGGAAGCTGCTCGAAGCGACCGGCGAGACTCATCTTCGATGTCCGACTCGTAGACCTGGCCATATGCATAGCCTCGCAACTTCGCCCCTTCTAACTATTTGGCCCGACTGGACTTCCCTGCTGCTCTAACAAGAAAACCTGAACTTCAGTTCGCACTCCCCGGAGCGTCGCGACCCCCCCCTTTTCTTAGAATCAATCATGCGACAACCTCAAATCACCAACATCCTCATCATTAGCCAGCCACGAGTGTTGCAGACTCTCACCGTACAATTTAGATGCTTACCGACATCACCAGCCGCAACAATAGTAGAGCGCAGTTGGCAATGACATCGAAGAATTCAAGAGAGAAACACCTCAACCCTCGAAGTCAGTCCAGAAACCACACCTCATGGGCGTCCACAGTGATTTTTACCTATGCCCTTTGCAGGCTCGAGCTTCATCTACGAGTACCCCTTGGTCGACGGCCCAAAAATGGCCTAAACGGTCACCTCATTTTCAAAAATCAGAGCTGAGGCTCATGAGTATTCCGAACGTCAAATCCAATAAAGCTGTGCAAAATGAGGTTGTCGGCTTCGCCTAAACCTGCATAGTAGCTAGGAGCCGACAGGTTGATTCGGACCTCGGGCACTGTCGAACCGAATGCTACTGAGATACTCTTGGGCCAAAGTGCTATAGCACCTGGGCGATTTCCTTCGCTAGGCGACTGATCAACGGCACTGTAACGCTGTTGCCAAATTGGTGATACAACTTGCTGTCGGATTGGTCCGGCAAGCGAAAGCCTTTTGGGAACCCCTGAAAATTCGCACATTCCCGGGGGGTGAGTTTGCGTATTCCCGCCTCCACTTTAACCAAAGGAACGTTATGTCCTCCCGCCCCCATGTTGGCCGTCAGCGTTGGACAAACACCACTTCGGTTTTCCCTGACGTAATGACGGCGCCACTGATACACGGTTTCTGACGACACAACCGACTTCTCAATCTCAGAGAAGCAGCCAAACCTATCGTCATAAAAGTACCGCGGATCAACGTCGCCACGCTCCAGCACATCTTGAATTGATTTCTTCAGCGGGATCTCGGAAGGGAATCGAAAATTTGTAGCGGCTTCACCTTCAAGAAAACCAACGATAAAGACGCGCTCTCGATTTTGAGGAACATTGGCATGAACCATGCTGTTCAGGACCTGGTATCGCATCGTGTAGCCGAGGCTCTCAATCAATGACAGCATGTAAGCAAAAGTTGCCCCTTTGTCATGGGCGAGTATCCCCTTCACATTTTCAAGGAGGAAGGCCTTGGGCTGCTTGTCACGAAGGATACGAATGATTTCCATGAACACCGAGCCACGTTCATCCTGAAGGCCACGGCGAAGCCCTGCGATGCTGTAGGGCTGACAGGGAAAACCGGCAACCAGCACCTCATGATCCAGGATTGCGCTACTTGGCAGTTCACAGATGTCGCCAGCGAAGACGTGTTCATGCTGTGGCGAAAAATTCAATCGATACGCAGCCATGGCTGCGTCGTCGATTTCACAAGTCAAAACACACACGCCTCCAGCAGACTCGAATCCAATTCGCATGCCGCCGATACCCGCGAACAAATCTATGAACTTGAAGTCTCTTTTTTCTGTCACATTCATTCCCTCGTCAGCGGTTGCTCAGATTAGGTGGCGGTTGTCTCATGGCGGTCAAAACGGAGCCATGTCACTGCTATCAACTAAGTTCTGAGAGGTCGAGTGCGAGCTTGTGTTTGCCCCCGACACATCAATCCTACGTAGATAGTTTCGAAAGTGGTGGCATGTGACTGCAGCTTGGAAGTTTCCACTGAATAACGGTGGCGAAGAAGACGGACCGCAGAATGCGGCTATTGACACCTTCAAGGGTCGCCATGTTTTCTCACTCGTTCGGGAAACTATTCAAAACTCAATGGACGTGGCCATCAGCGGCAAAACGGCGATTGTGAGCTACACATTAAATGAGATTCAAGCCTCACGCGTTCCCGAAATTCAGGGTCTGTCGCATTGGCTGGAACTGGCACGAGCTCGGGCAATTCAAATTTTTAATGGTGATGGAAACAACAAGTACGCGCGCTTCTATCGATCTGCGAAAGACTCAGTTGATTCGGATCGCGTCACCATCTTCGGTATTCACGACTACAACACGACCGGTCTCACTGGTCCAATTTCGGGTGGCACTCCCGGACCATGGAGGGCCTTGGTGAAGGGTTCAGGGCTAAGTATTAAATCGTCGGCTGACGCAGGTGGCTCGTTCGGACACGGATCCAAGGCCCCATTTGCGGTAAGCGCACCTCAGTCGGTTTTCTACTACACGGAGTTAGGTGGCGAGCAACGATTCCAGGGAAAGTCAATTTTGCTTTCGATGGAGACCGCTGAGGGCATTACGCAAGGAACCGGTTACTACGGAGTCGAAGACCAGCTTCAGCCGCTCTTGAATGACAATGTTCCGTGGTGGGCTCAGGAGTTGCGGCCTCAGATACCAGACGTTCCGGCAGTTGGAACTTCAATCTATGTCCCAAGTCCACTGCTCAACGAAGACGAAGCGACAATTTGGGATCGCATCGTTGTCGCGGTCTTCGTAAATTTCTCGTACGCACTTCGAAATGGCAACCTCGAAGTTCGCCTTGGTGACGGAACTGTCATGAATCGTGAATCGATCGACTCGCTTTCAGCGCGATTTGAAGAGATTCTCGTGAACACGGGCTGGAACTCCGACACTGATGGTCTCGACGGGCTCGAGGCATCGCGCGTGGTTGGGTCCGCAAAGGGGGACTGTGTTGGATCCTTTGAATCGTCGACTTTCGGCCACGTGCAATGGTTTCTCGACATTTCGGATGAGTGCCGGGGTCAAGAAGTTGCCGTCTTGCGCCGAGGCATGTTCATCACCGACGAGGCATTGAGACTTCAAAGATTTCCAGGCACCCGGCCCTTTCGTCTTGTCGTTTCGGTCGAAGGAAAGGACGGGTCGACCACACTCCGAAGTCTCGAAAATCCAGAACATACGAAATTTGAGTACAGCCGAATTAGTGACGCTACCGAGCGCAAGACGGCAAAGAAAAATTATGAAAAGTTCACGGATGAAGTGCGCGCTCTTGTTATGTCTCGAGCCGCGCTCGACGCAACTGAAGAAATTTTCATA
>Ga0208741_10001105_pt1 | contig 11240 bp, 9 predicted proteins | sample CryBogCBE03Jun09_FD_184576 | JGI IMG/M metagenome (GOLD analysis project Ga0208741, IMG submission 184576) | Freshwater microbial communities from Crystal Bog, Wisconsin, USA - CBE03Jun09 (SPAdes) | ecosystem: Environmental > Aquatic > Freshwater > Lake | place: Crystal Bog, Wisconsin, USA...
GCATGTACGGTTAAATAATTTGTTATACCCCCATATAAAAGGGGTTTTTTTAATAAAATATGCGGGTAATTTTATCTTTTTTTACTGTTGCAGTATTACGAAATGGCCACGTAGTGCGGCACGATACAAACGCAAAAAAACTGGTTAAAATAGGCTTCTTGAATAGTCTTTATCCATATTTTTTTGGTGTGTTGTCAATTTTTTATACATAGGGTTCTTTTAAATATTGCCGCAAAAACGTAGCACTTTTGGCCTATTTGGGGGAAAATGCTGCGGTTTAACCAATGTTTTGTTGCCCTGAACAAAGTTTTGTTGATGGCCCACGGAAGCATTAACGCGTTTGTTGGCACATTTTTATGATTGTTGCCAATTTTGTTTAATTTTGCAGCGCTAACGAATTTTAAATACATAACCACGTAGTTTGCATTTAATAAAAGCATATATAGCCAAATTTGTAATAGTTGTTTTTGCCTTTCAGATACTCAATTTGAGTGTTTGCGGGGGCGAAGGCAACGATTTGCAATACAATGCAAACGAACGCCCGATAGGCGAACTGAACCAGATAGACTGTATGGTTGAGTTTGTATCTGAAATTATCTTCCATTTTGAAAACGCGATAAAAGAAAATGGTTGCCATAACTCCAGCGAAAGCCATTCGCTACTGGTAAAACCACACCTTTCTATAAAGCTTTTCCCACACAGTTTTGCGGTTGAGCTACCTAAATTAAGCACGGCTGCCTTGTACACCGTGCCATCAAAGGAGGCCTTTAGCTCGTTATTTTGCGAGGAAGTTATTCCCCATCCCCCTAACTTTTTGTTAGGGTAGTACCCGGCATATCAAGTCTGGCGTGTTGTCTAAGGTTACCGGTTGTATGGTAAGCATTAACCGTTGGCCATCTTTAACCGTGGTCGCGTACCGGGTAATTTATGGGCTCTGACATCCGTGAAACCAACAACAGCGTGTTTCGAGCCAGGCAGTATTGCAGGCGTTAAAACCATTTATATCCCCTTCCATAACATCCGTACCCACCCGCGATCGGGTAAGTGTAGTCAAACATCGTATTGGTTGGCATTGTAGCCTGTGGCATCCATTTTGGGAATGGTCTGCCCGGGGTATAGGCTATTTATCGTGTAGTTAAGTGATAAAAAAATGACAATGGCAAGAGAGTTAGAAGGGAAAATATTTATTGTACACCATGAACGAAATATACCTACTGTGGCATTTGTTTCGCCTGTTGAAACCGGCCGGGTAGAACGGGAGTTGGCCAACGTTGGGCTTCATTTTACCACCAAGGAAATTTTTTGTTTTGGGTCTGTTTTACAACGCATATTTGTTTTACTGGAACATAATTTGGGTACCGGCCCTATATTGGCATTTACAAGCGGTAAAGATGCGCATTGTATGAGCAAGGTGCTTAGGGAAACGGGTAACGATTATGCAGTAACCGAAATAAGCTGCTTTGCCATCATGCGCCAGCAGGTGTTGGCAAAATATAAACTGAAATATATGCCCACGGTTACCAGTACAGCTGGCGTGGTATGGTGCGACAGTTGTAAAACAGATACACAGTTGGTAAAAAGGTTCAAGGCATAGGTATTGGTATTTTGCAACAGGCGCCTAAAAGGCTTTACACAACTTTGGCTTATTTTGTTGCCAGCCAGCAAAGCCGTTGAATTGTTGCAGTGAAACAACCTCTTATTAAAAGCATAACGTGTGTGCTGCCATTAATTACCCTGCAATTACTTAGTTTTGGCGGCAAAAAGTGCTTCCATGCTCATTCGAAAAATTTCACTCAGTGTCATAGGCCTTATTATTGCAATGTCAGTTTTTAGTCAGGTGGGCCCTGCTGTTGGTACGGGCAGTAAGTTTGACCCACAAAAGGTATTTGCGCCACTTTCGTATGCAGGGTATGGCTCGGCTTTCCGCTCTGCCAAAGGCTCGCCGGCTGCCAACTACTGGCAAAACCGTGCAGATTATACAATTAATGCAGAGCTCGACACGGTGAGTAAACAAATTACCGGATCTGAAACGATACGTTATACCAATAATAGCCCAGATTCCTTGCAGTCATTATGGCTGCAGTTGGACCAAAATACCTATACCATTGATGCGCGGTCGCAATACTATGTTTCAGGCGCAAGCCCCAAATTTACGTCGGGCTACATTTTTAATGCCGCGCGGGTTGAGCAAAATGGCAAGATGGTTCCGGCTGATTGCATCGTGGCCGATACGCGTTTGCAAATAAGGCTAAAAAATGCGGTGAAAGGCAATGGCAGCAAAATAACCATTGAGTTGCAATACAACTATACCATACCCGGTGATTTTGGTGGCAGGACGGATTATGTTGACACTAAAAATGGCAAAATTTACGAAATTGCCCAATGGTACCCTAGGATGTGTGTGTATGATGACCTGGCTGGCTGGAATACCCTTCCTTATTTAGGCAGCGGTGAGTTTTTTTGCGAATACGGCGATTATGACTATTCTGTTACACTACCGGCTGATATGATTGTTGTTGGCAGTGGCGAACTGCAAAACCCCAAGGAGGTGCTAACCGCTAAGCAGCTTGCCAGGCTTGAGCATGCCCGTAATACCGACACCACGATTATGATACGCACGGCGGAGGAAGTAACTGATGCAAATAGCCGCCCGGCCGGCAAAGCCAAATTAACCTGGCATTTTAAAATGGCCAACACGCGCGATGTTGCGTTTGGTGCCTCAAAAGCCTATGTGTGGGATGCAGCGAGGGTTAACCTGCCGGGCAAAAAAAAGTGCCTTGCCATGTCTGCCTACCCGGTTGAAAGTGTTGGTGATACTGCTTGGAACAGAGCCACCGAATACCTTAAAAAATCCATCGAGTATTTTTCAAAAACATGGTTCCCTTACCCTTACCCGGTAGCCGTAAACGAGGCTGGTATTGCAGGCGGTATGGAGTACCCGGGCATTGTATTTGACGGGATAACCGACAAAGGCAAAGACTTGTTTTGGATAACCTGCCACGAAATTGGGCACAACTGGTTTCCCATGATCGTTGGCTCCAACGAACGCAGCTATGCGTGGATGGACGAGGGTTTTAATACTTTTATTGATGTGTATGCATCCGAAACAATTAATGAAGGGGAATTTGACCCCAAGCGTGACGCGGAATATGCGCCCGGCGGTGGTAACCCAGCCGACGAAATAGTGCCTTTATTGAATGACTCACTTGCACCCTCGATGATGATGCGTGCAGACGCCATACCAGAAAAATACCGGCACCCCATGTCGTATTTTAAGCCTGCTTTTGGCTTAGTAATGTTGCGTGAAAATATTTTAGGCAAAAAAAGGTTTGATTATGCGTTTAAGCAATACATAAGCACCTGGGCATACAAGCACCCAAGCCCCTACGACTTTTTTAACACCATGAACAACGAAGCCGGCGAAGACTTATCCTGGTTTTGGCGCGAATGGTTTTTTAACAACTGGCCGCTCGACATTGCTGTGGTGGATTTAAAATACAGAAACAACGACCCGGCACAAGGCGCGCTGCTAACTGTGGCCAACTTGGAGAAAATGGCCATGCCTTTTACTATAAGGGTAGTGTTGAATGATGGCACCCAACTTAGGATGGATGTACCTGTTGAAACATGGTTGCAAGGCAGTGTGCAAACTATACCGCTAGTGGGTAGAAAGCCTATAACCACCATTATACTCGACCCAGCCAAAAAAATACCAGACAGTAACCGGCAAAATAACATTTGGAAGAGTAAATAATTAAAGCCAAGGGTTGTATTAAACTAGGTAACCTAGTTTAATTAGAGACATAACCTGTGATGGGGGTTGAGTTTACAGGCTATTTTGCACCTGTATAACCAACCCTCTATTTTTTATTGCATTAGGGTGCTGTTTTGCCCTTTTGTGCCTGCTGGCATATCAACTACAACCCGTTGCAATTTGTATATCGTGGTACAAAGCCCCAAGGCTGAATATTTATTATCTTCGCCGCCTATGCAAAAAGAGAAAGTATTAAGCGGCATACGGCCCACGGGGTTTGTACACTTGGGTAATTATTTTGGGGCCATCCGCAACTGGGTTAAAATGCAGGATGAGTATGATTGTTATTATTGCGTGGTTGACTGGCATAGCTTAACCACCCACCCTGATACCCACGAACTAAAACACAATGTGCACCGCTTACTGGCGGAGCTTATTGCCAGCGGCATTGACCCCGAAAAATGCGTGCTGTATATACAAAGTGATGTGCCCGAAATAGCTGAATTATACCTGTACCTAAATACCATGGCCTATTTGGGCGAACTGGAAAAAACGGTAACCTTTAAAGAAAAGGCCCGCCAGCAACCCGACAACGTTAACGCAGGCCTGTTTACCTACCCGGTGTTACAGGCGGCAGACATATTAATACACCGCGCAGTAAATGTACCCGTAGGCAAAGACCAGGAGCAGCATATTGAAATGACCCGCACTTTTGCCGAACGGTTTAATCACCGCTATGGCGAAGTGTTCCCCTCACCAAAGGCATTTAACTATTACGGCGCAGAGTTGATAAAGATAATGAGCCTTGACGGTGTTGGCAAGATGAGCAAGAGCGTTAACCAGATGAACACCCTTTACCTAGCCGACACCGATGAGCAGATTCGTAAAAAAATTATGAAGGCCAAAACCGACAGCGGGCCTACGGAACCCAATTCAGTTATGCCCGACTATATTGAAAACCTGTTTACCCTACTACGCTTGGTGAGTGCCCAGGAAACGATTGCAAAGTTTGAGGCCGACTTTAATAACTGCGTAATACGCTATGGCGACGTTAAAAAGCAATTAGCAGAAGACATGGTAGCGTTTATGGCACCCATACGAGAGCGTGCATTGGCGATACAACAGGACGAAGCTTACCTTGCCAACGTAATAGCCACCGGCAGGGAAAAAGCCCGCGCAAGTGCCAGTGAAACCTTGGCAATTGTACGTAAGGCCATGGGCGTAAATTATTAGCCTATTTTGCAATGCTGAATATGTAATGGCCTGCTATTGTTGCACAAACCATGTTATTTTGAATGTGTTAAGCGGGTAAGTTGTTTTTTAACACCTGCTGGGTTCCGTTGCTGTGCAAGTAGGCCAAAGTGCTATTAAAGGCAATAATGCAATTTTTTTTGCTGAAGCCGGGGATGGTCAAATGCTTTTGGCGACAACACCATTAAACAAATTGCCGGTGCCCCGTATGGGTAAAACATCGATTTCTACCCTTGGCTGATTAATATTTTCTTCGTGGTTATTTTGTACCGTAATTTGGTACTTTATGCATAATTTGCCATTTAACAACACGTATGGGCAAAATAGTAAAACCTAAGCATTTGGCAGTGGCCGGCAACATTGGCGCGGGTAAAACCACGTTAACCGAATTGTTGTGTAAACATTATAAGTGGATTCCCCAGTTTGAGGACGTAGACCACAACCCCTACCTGATGGATTTTTACGACGATATGCCCCGCTGGAGTTTTAACCTGCAGATATACTTTTTAAACAGCCGCCTTAACCAGTTACTGGAAATACAACGCGGCACAGAAACGGTTATACAAGACCGTACCATTTACGAGGATGCGCACATATTTGCCCCCAACCTGCATGATATGGGGTTGATGAGCAAGCGAGATTATGAGAATTATTTTGAGTTTTTCCAAACGCTTAAATCAATGGTGCAGCCGCCTGACCTGATTATTTACCTCAAGGCCTCAGTACCAACGCTGGTGGGCCAGATACAAAAGCGCGGCCGCGAATACGAGGAGAACATACGGCTTGATTACCTTAAAAAGCTAAACGAGTTATACAACCGCTGGATTGACGGCTATAAGGAGGGCAAGGTACTGGTGATTGACGTAGACAAGAACAACTTTGCCGAACGGGAAGAAGACTTGGGTGAAATCATCAGAAAAATAGACAGTATGTTGTTTGGGCTGTTTTAGGAAGGGATATTAAAAAAAGGGTGACATAAATAGTGTAATCAGCCATGAACGTAGAACACTATAAGCTTTATAAAGATGTTGAATTCCTTCATTTTGAGTTTTTTAGTGATGGGCCGAATGGAAAAATTAGAAAAATTATTCAGTATCAAGAATTTTCGCCTGGGTCGCAAATATATAACCTTGGATTTGGCGACTGGAATGAGATGAGGAATGATGTGGATGATACCATAGTTACTAATAATAGGGATACTCAGAAAGTACTTGGGACTGTTGCTAAATCAGTAGAAGAATTTATGCGTTTGCGGCCGAATGCAACAATTTTTGCGCAAGGTAGTACCCTTGTCAGGACAAGGCTATATCAAATGGGCGTTGCTATGTTTTTAGACGAAATTAGCGAACAGTTTCTGGTATTAGGGCTTATTGACAAAGAATGGTTGCTGTTTGTTAAAGGTGTAAATTATGAGGCGTTCTTATTACGAAAAAAGTAACTTTGAGATAAATAGTTGAAAAGATGGCAGTTTTAAAAGAAAAAAAAGAGGTAAAAAGGTTGGAAGTAGCCGGGGAAAGATTTTTGCAATATGCCGATGCCCCGTTTTTTAAAAAAAAAATGGCTAAGGCGAGGAAGACGCTGAAGGAAAATCCAATTCCTAAAAACTTTTTACCAAAATAAACGCTTTTTTTACCTCCTTATTTGGAAATGTCAGCATCGCAATTTGACTAAACAAAAGGCCTATCACTTAAAAAAATATTTTAGTTCAAATAGTCAACAAAGTAGATCAGTTTACACCACATAAAAAGTGCTTCATACTCTACCTGTTTAAGGTAGGGAAGAATAAACCCGTTGCCCTCAAATTTTAATTGTCCGTTTTTGGGCAAATTATTTTTCTGTTGAAGATATTTACGCAGTGCGAGATGCCAAGAGGGAAGAGAAGGCCTAAATATGGGTTTTCATAAAGGCATCCTTCCCAAATAGCCTTTAATTTGTTATGAACCCTGTTTTTTACTGTCAAAACTATGTATTAACCCTAAACTATTTAAAGCAATAAAGGCGCACTTAATTAATTTTGAGCCTTTATTGTTTTTGCCGCTGAAGCGGACAGAATTGACACGTACATGAAGATTGCCTTAATTACCTATAGCGGCAAACCCGCATACACTGCCGCTAACAATTTTAATGAGATTACTGATGTATTGCCTTTTTTACAAAAAAAGGGCCTTGACATTCATGCTGAAATTTGGGACGACCCCGCTGTTGATTGGCAGCGCTACGACGTTGCATTGCTAAAAACCCCCTGGGACTACCACCGCAAGTTTGCGCTTTTTAACCAATGGCTTAATAAGCTGGAAGCCCTTGGCATACAAATGCTGAACGATTATGCCACCGTTCGGTGGAATTTTGCCAAGCACTATTTACAGCAAGTGGCAGAGGCAGGGCTGCCCATCATACCATCGGTGTTTATGAACCGTGGCTGGGCAGGCCAACTAGAAACGGTGTTTGGCCAATTAGGCTGCGATAAGATTATTTTAAAGCCCTGTATTAGCGGTGGCTCAAACAATACCTTTGTTATCAACAAAAATTATACCTCCCAACAATACGAGGAAATAGCAAAACTGGCCACAACAGTAGACCTTGTTGCGCAGCCATTTTTAGAAGAGATTAAACAAGGCGAATGGTCGTTTATATTTTTTAACGGCGTGTACAGCCACACGATACTCAAAAAGCCCAAAGCAGGCGATTTCAGGGTGCAGCAAGCCTTTGGCGGCACTATTGAAGCGGTTACCCCCAACCCACAGCTTATAGCGCAGGCTGGCCAATATGTTACGCAATTCGGCCAAAATACCCTGTATGCCCGCGTGGACGGAGTTATGGTAGATGGTACATTTAAATTGATGGAACTTGAACTGATTGAACCCTTCTTATACCTGTCGTACGGCGAAGGCGCGAAAGAGCGGTATTATGAGGCGATTGTAGGGCGGCTGGGTACCATTGTGTGTTAGGCTGTAAACGAAATACACAATAGTCAACACTTTGAATATATAAACCACGCAATCGGCTATGTCAAAAAAAACATAACAAGGTGCTAAATCCCTGCGGTGCAAATCTGTTTAGTGTATACAAAAAATGCCCTTACACCAAAAACTGGCTATGTACGTATTTAACCACTTCATCCAAGCTGGCAGTTTTGTCGTATACGGCTAACTGCCTGTCGGCACCGGTGCCTTGCTCTAGTATTTTGTGTACCAAGTTAATGGCGTGGCGGCTGCCTAGTTGGTCAACCACATCATCCACAAAATCCAGCAATTCATATATTAATACGCGGGTATTTACCTCCGCTTCTTTGCCAAAATCAATCAGGCTGCCGTCAATCCCATACCGGCCCGCGCGCCATTTGTTTTCGTTAATCAAGGTGCGGTGGTACATAATATAGTTCATGTTCTTGCTGCGCAGTTTGTACAACTTGGCGCAAATAGCTTGGAAAAGGGCTGCTATGGCTATGGTTTCCTCAATGGTCATTGGTACGTCGCAAATCCTAAACTCAACAGTATTGAAGAAGGGGTGTACCCGCAGGTCCCACCATATTTTTTTGGCGTTGTCAATACAGTTGGTTTTTATCAGCAGGTTTACGTAGTTGTCGTACGCCTCAATGCTCTCAAAAAAATCGGGTATACCAGTCCGGGGGAATTTATCAAACACTTTTGTCCTAAAGCTTTTATAGCCCGTTTTACGCGCCTCCCAAAAAGGGCTGTTGGTGCTAAGGGCATACACATGCGGCAGAAAATAACGGGCCGAATTGGCAATATGCACCGCCATCTTCCTGTCTTCCATACCCACATGCACGTGTAAGCCAAAAATAAGGTTGCTACGGGCGGCCTCCTGCAGTTCGTTTACTATTTGGTTGTACCGCACATGGTCGGTAATCAGCTGGCTTTGCCAGTGGCTAAAAGGGTGTGTGCCGCTGGCCGCTACCCAAAGGCCGAGGTCACCGGCTATATTGCTTATAACATTGCGCAGTGTTGATACATCTTTATACGCTTCGTCAACGTTTTGGCAAATATCGGTGCCCACCTCCACCACGGCCTGGTGCATTTCGGCCTTTACTTTATCTTTCAAAACCTTATGCCCCTCGGTAACAATTTTTTGTTCGTGGCTGGTCAGCTCGCGGGTTTGTGGGTCAAGTACCATGTACTCTTCTTCCACGCCCAGCGTAAAATGTTTATAGTTAAGGTTGGCCATAAGTCAGTTTACAGTTTGTAGTTTACGGTTTATAGTTTGCGGTGTAATTACACTACGCTTAAGGCTGCAGGCTATTAAATAAGTTATTTAGTCACCAAAAACCACAGTCTCAGCATTCAGCCACAAGTCCCTTTATGGATTTAGGGTTTAAAATAAGCTTTCCTTTCCCGCCCCACGTTTTATGTACTCACCCCAGGTAAGGTTGTCTTGCCCGTCTTGCTGTGCCAAAGCTTTTTCAATGGCGTAGTTGGCGGCGGTTTCCACCACCCACGCAAAGTTTTCCTCGCCCACACTATTACGGTCGGCATCGGGCGCGGGGTTACAAAAATCAATGGCATAAGGTACGCCGTTGCGCAGGGCCAGCTCAACCGTATTAAAATCATACCCCAGGTATTTGTTTATGCGCAACACAATCTGCTCCATCTCTTGCAGCTTTTCGGCCGAGGGGGCAAAGTTGGCCACGTAGCGCAGGTGGTGCGGGTTACGCGGCTCGTAAGGCATTATACGCACATGCTTGCCGCCAATGCAGTAGCAGCGGTAATATTCCTCAAAAAATATTTCTTCCTGTAACAGCATAACCAGTTCGCCGGTTTCGGCGTGTTTGTCAAAAAAATCCTGGGCGTCGGCTATTTTATACACATTCTTCCAGCCACCGCCTGCAAAAGGCTTCATGTAGGCCGGAAAGCCCACATAATCAAATATGCCCTTCCAGTCAAGCGGGTAGGCCAGGTTGCTAAACGATTTTTCGGTAGTGTCGGCGGGCAGGCTGCGGGAGGGTAGTATCACCGTTTTGGGTACCGGCACCTCAATTTTGGTGGCCAGGCAATTATTGAAAAATTTTTCATCGGCACTCCACCAAAAAGGGTTGTTGATCACCGCGGTGCCGCATAGGGCTGCGTTTTTTAAAAAGGCGCGGTAAAAAGGAACATCCTGGCTAATGCGGTCAATAATAACGGCGTAGCCGCTGGGTTCACCTTGTTGCACTTTGTCAATACGCACCGGTTCGGCGGTTAGGCCCGGTATATTCTTACTATTCACCCTGTCTATAAATGCCTGAGGAAACGTACGTTCTTGCCCGAATAACACGCCGATCTTTTTCATGGCTATCTGATTATGAGTTTTTTAAATAGATGTACCCAAGGTAGAGAAAAAAAATGAAAATGAATTAATTTGAACTTTTGGTATTTTGAACATTTGCCGATGGGAAAACATCAAATTTCAGGCAGGTTTAGCAGTTTACAGCAGTTTTTGAAAGGGAATGCATTGCATGTATAAAAATTCAAGGGGTACGTCATTTTCAAATTGTCCCATTTTCAAATGAGTATTCAAGTTGCTTTTACTATTTTTGGCGTTATGGGTGAGGAGCATACTTTGGGTGCACAGGCGGTGTTTGTTGAGCAAAGCACGATTGACTCGTATTTTTTGGACAGGGTGGTTACGATTGATGCCTACCTGCCCAATAATGTGGCGCGCCCCGAAGAGTTGGAGTTGCTGTTGATAAACGACGGGCAGGACCTACCCAAAATGCCCTTCCATGCCATCCTCAATAACCTGCTGGAGACCCACCAAATTAAGCCCTTGGTATGTGTGGGCATTTACTGCGGCCCCGAACGTAAATTGGAATATGGCACCGCCGGCGAGCCCAATTACGAGGGCTGGGGCATAAAAGCGGGCTTGTATACCCAGTTTATATTGGAAGAGCTGTTGCCGTTTATACGCGAGAAATACAATGTAGCCTCGTTTAAGGAAAAATCGTTTGCCGGTTTTTCGCTGGGGGCGCTTAGCGCGATGGATATTGTGTGGAGCAACCCCTTGCAGTTTGGCAAGGTGGGCGCTTTTAGTGCATCGTTTTGGTGGCGGAGCAGGGGCTATGGCGATGATTACAATGATGACACCGACCGCATTATGCACCAGCACATAAAAACCGGCAGCCACCACCCTTGGCTGAAATTTTTTTTTGAGTGCGGCCGCCTTGACGAAACCGCCGACCGCAACAACAATGGTATTATAGACTCTATTGATGATACCCTTGGCATTATTGAGGAGCTTA
>Ga0208741_10001106_pt1 | contig 11213 bp, 9 predicted proteins | sample CryBogCBE03Jun09_FD_184576 | JGI IMG/M metagenome (GOLD analysis project Ga0208741, IMG submission 184576) | Freshwater microbial communities from Crystal Bog, Wisconsin, USA - CBE03Jun09 (SPAdes) | ecosystem: Environmental > Aquatic > Freshwater > Lake | place: Crystal Bog, Wisconsin, USA...
CAACTGAGACTACGCCAAACTGCAACATGCTAACACTACGACCAACTGAGGGATTGTGTTATGTTTTGACCTATAATTTACTTTTTACAAAACCCTCTAATTTATGATGTAAAGGCACTAAAATGGAAGCAATAATTAAAAGAATAATATACATCAACATTTCGTTATGATGAGTTAACTTTTCAATATGGGGATGAATCAATAGTGATATAAACTCAAATAACATGAGTAAAGATGCCAACCCTAAAATGGTTATAATTTTTGAATTTCTCTTACGTTTTTTACTTATGAAATAAACAGCAGATGCGAAAGTTGGGATAAAAACAGCAATTAAACCAAGTTGTAAATTTTTAGTTCTTACCTCCTCGGCTATTCTTTGGCTTTCTAATCTATCATTTTCTTTTGCAATTTCTTCAGCAGCTTTGGTAGTTATAGATTGTTTCTTTTCATCACTAAAAACACTATCTTTTAAACTATAATATATATTTTGGAAATAATATGCACTATCAATGTTATTATTAAACTTGTATATATCTGATAAGATTTTTGTTGCATCAATTTGTCCATTAAGATTTGAACGCAGCTTAGCTAAATTGTATGCAATATGTGAATATTTTAAGGAAGAATCCAAATTGTGTAATTCAAAAAAAGATTTAGATATGTCATTACAAATGCCAATCTTTGTTCTCATTTTATTTGGTTCATTCTCGTATGAAATTTTCAATGCTTTTCTGTAATATGAAATTGCAATTTCATATTGATTCAATTTACTATTTATCTCCCCTAAGTTAACTAATGGAATCATTTGAGAAAAATCAGATTCTGATATTGAAATTTGATACGATTTTTGGAAGTAAAACAAAGCGGAATCAAGTTTATTTAAGTTCATAAAAGCATCTCCTATATTAGAATATGTATTTTTAATCAACCCTTGTTTATTCTCTTCTAGCCTTCTTGTATTGATATTAGTGTAATTCTCTAAAATTCTTAATAAATCTTTACTGTATTTTAATTGATAATTATATTCTTTTCTTTCATTGTAAATATCTATTAAATAGACATAGGAAATATAAATTAGAGAAGTATCCTTAATTTCGTTAGCACGTTCCAAGTATTCATAACACAGTGAAATTGCTTTATCAGCAAGACCTGCTGTTTGAAACACATTAATAATATCACTTGCATCACGATTGAGCCACTGTACTTTTTTAGTTCTTTTAGCAACTTCAATAGCCTTTAAAAAATATTTTGCTCTAATGTCCTTTTGCGAACCATTACACCATCCTAACTCACAATACGCCCCATAAAGGGTTGTGTCATTCTTATCTAGTTTTAAAATGATTTTTTTTATTTCTTCAGCTTTTCTTTGACCATAACCTATAGGGTCATTATTTAAACTATCATTATTATAATATCGAATCACATAATATAATGGAGTTTGAGACTTACTAATGATAAATGACAAAATTGATAATGTTACTAATAATGCTATTTTTTTCATAATACGTATCTTTTTTCTATGAATGATTTATTTTACCCTTTTAATTAAGCTGCCATTTGTTCAAACATTTACTACTGAAACTTTTTAAAGTTTATTCAAACATTTTGTATAGGAATAAGTTCCAAATATAGAAGTAACTATAATTAAAGTTGCTGTTTATACTATTTATGTTTTCACTTAGTTTAAAACGTCGCTTTGTTTGGGAACTTTAGTTCCATCAGCCAATAACTGAAGATTATAATTACAATGTTGCGGTTGTTTTGTTCATTTGCAAAATGTATAACGTTCTGCCTATATTGAGGCACAGCCTTTTCCGAGTGGCACTCCTAATATTTTGAAAATTGTACTGAAAGGGGGTTGCTTCCTGCTGACTTGCTATCGCAAATTACTTCTATTGTGCGAAGTAATGATATTGGCACTGTTATAGGAATTTTTATTACTCAGTTCCTTAGAGTTGGACTCCTCCATCGATAAAAATCTTATAAAATCATTTTTATTTTTTGAAGTATTGAAGAGACAAAGCTCCATTTCTGATTTGTTTTCTACAGAGCAAGTCCAACTATCTATACCTATAGATTCTAATTTTTGGGTTATTTTCGTTAGTTGCTCCTTGTCTTTTTTGATTGATAAATATTCGGTTTCGTCTTTTATATCAAGGGGAAAGAATGAGTTGTATATGTCTACTATTGAGGATAATAAATACCCCCCTTTATTAGTTTCTTTAATCATAAAGAAGGTGTCAAAATCTTTTGTGGCTTCCCAAATTTGAATTTGTTTAGTTTTACATGATGAGCTGTAAGTGCCATAAATACAATATCCGAAGAACATTATGTCTTTATATTCAGTATCGCATGCTTGTCTATATAATTTTGTTCCTTTTAAGACACGATATATTTTACTTTTGTCAAACATTTTACATTTAATTTTAGTGGTTAGAAATTACACCCAACGGATAGGTATTTGCGATGGCAGGGCAAGAATCCTCGTCCGCTGATAACAAATGCCTTATTGAAATACTGTTGTTGAGTTAATTACTAAAAGCCAAATTTTGTGTGTCAAGCTGAAACTGAAGCCAAAAGAAAGAACTGAAGTTGATGTTTAATTCCGTCGCCCCTGCTATCGAAAATACTCCTGTTGCACGCTGTGTTCTTCCTCCATAAATATTATTTTGTATAGAAAGCAGTAAATTATCTTATTACTATTGAAAGCAGATTATAGATTTTATAAACTAATTATTGTTTACTATAAAAGTTTGGGTTCAATAATAAGTCCATTGTCTAAATGAGGTTCTTCAATTACTATATTTCTTTCTACAATTATAAATTTTGTTAATGTGTCTAATAATCCGAACTGTGGATTAGTTGTCTCTGTAAAAGAGAAATCTTTTGCTGTATTGTTTAAGTTCAAATAATATGGATTTGAACCTGTCTCAAAGTATTTATTTTCAGCTATCATTTTGCAAATATAGTTTTTAGTTAATTAAATTTCATGTCTCCAACCTTCAAATGTTCTATTATCTTGTGTAGCTATTTGACCTGTTGGTAAATTTTGCTTTGTAAGAATCCCTTCACTTACAAACGCATCTGTACCACCTTCAACACTTTCAATTAATGCACGCCTTAATGAATATTGATAAGGATTTTTTACTGCTAAAAGTACATTAGGATTAAAAGGACTTCTTAATTCTAATTCATTTTCAATGTCTTGATAAATTGTTTTAATTACTTCATATAATTCTTCACTTGGTTTTTCAACATTTAATCCCAGCTCTTCTTTAGCTTCTTTACGATAAATTGTATAATCATGGCTTCCTGATTCAGAACATAAAAAACTAATAACTTTCGGTATATTTTCTGCATCAATAGTATGGTATTTTAACATCTTTTCAGCTAACATTTTAATTTGAGCTTTAGATTTATATACATTACCTAACGATAAAGGGTGAATATGGTCTGTTAACTTTAAATAAATGTCTTTTAACTCAGTTTCACTATTAACCGCAAAATCATCTTTAGCCATTTCTAAGTATCCATTTACGTGTTCTACACTTACAGGTACTCTAATAATTTGTCCATTTACATTTATTTGAGGATTCATTAATCCATTTGTACTTGGGTCTATAGGACCTAACGTACCTTGTTTGGTCATAACAATTCTATTACTGCCAAGGCTTATTAATGTAGCAGTACTTTGACATCTGAAAGGAATTATTACTTCAAAATCTTTACAAAAACTTCTAATTAAATTTACTAAACTCCATCCTGCCAAAGTACTACCTCCATTAGAATATATAAATAAACTAATTTTTTCAACATCACCAATTGTATCAAGATGATTAGCAAAAGGGGCAAGAATATCAGCCCCTATATTTGTTTCTGCATTTTGTCTGTCACTAGTTACATAAACAAGAAGTTTTGAATTTCTTAATTGCTCAATTTTTTTGTAACTTTCAAGTCTTTCTTTTTTCATTTTTTTGATTTATGTTATTGTTGTTTTAATGCCTATATTAATAAGATTTATTATTCATTAAGAGATAGTCTTTAACTCTATACGTTGTATTTAACATAGCGTGCAACTCGTATATATGCGAAGGTATTGTCCTGCCAAAACTTTCGCTTTTATTTAAAATTATTTAATAATCAACTACTTATAAAAATAAACTATTGTAGTTAAAACTTTCGCAAATACAACTCATGCCACAAAGTTTATTTTCTTAAATATTTTACATTCTACCATAAAATAAATTATACAATCTATTTTACCCTGCAAAGGAAACCAATAAACCAACACCAGACAACCGTTGTTTAACGGTATCTATTTAAATCTTTTTAGCCATTATTTAAATATCAGGCATTTATTGGTATTTCCGGCATACATTGCGGTATCCTAACGGCAGGTTGCACGTATACCGTTTTATTATCTAACGGTATAATTATACATCATGCACCATAAAATTCAGGTTTTTCACCAACCTAACCTTACTGCCCAATATGCTATACTAAGAGCCATTCCTATAGATGTTTTACCCAATGGGGTGGTAGTGCATACCGAAGATTTAAAAATAAAAGGTTGTGCTATTAATATCAATACCCACGATATAATGTACATCACTACTTTCAATAAATGTAAACACAACTATCTTATATTAAGGCTGTATGGCAAACAGCATCATTGCTTAATAATAAGGGGCACACTGGATAAGATAATGGAATCCTTACCTGCTAATATGTTTTATAGGTCTCATTCCTCTTATATTATTAATATCAATTATGTAGATTGGTTTTTAGCTCCCAATAAACTAATTATTGCAACTGATATATTGCCTGTTGGCAAGCATTTTATAAACAATATCAAAGAAGTATTATTCCCAGGTAAAGCATTTATGAGTCATAAAGCTTGTAGTAAGCATAAAAAGCAAAGTTTGCCTACTGCATACTAAGATTAGATTATTCTAATTTAGGATAGATATTAACCATAGGGTCATCCCTACGGGATTTTTTAAAGTTATTAAGATCATTATTTCTACCAAAAGGTAGTTCCGCTGGAACTTTTTCTTAAATCCCATAGGGATGAACTTTTGGTAGAAAAAGGTATAGAATTTTGAATCTAAAGCCCTGTAGGGGCGACCTTAAACAGTAGTTATTTTAAATAATACACGCAACTATACTCTTAGTCTTTAAAAGGTAATTTACTTCATTTCTTGTCGTCTGTCCCGCTTTTATAGCGTTGTATCCCGCTTTATACTATTTATCTGCTGCTACACTCCATCTTCACACTCGCAAAAATGAAATAGCAAAAAAAGCAACCTCATTGTGGCATAAGATCTTTGAATAATTTTCCTGCAAGTAAATAAAGAATCGGAATAAAGGCTTTATGAGTTATCCGCAATACTCTTTAGGTAATTAATAAAACAATATAGGTGGCTAATCATCATGTAGATGGTTTTATAATTTAAATATCGAGTCTTAATAAAGGTATACGAGCCTTCGTAAAGTGTTAACCGGTCTTCGTACAGCTTATACAAGCGCTGGTATAGTTTGTACAAAACCCGGCAGAGGCTATACAAGCCCTCGCAGCTTTTATACAAGCCTTTGTAGAGGATAAACGAGTCCCTATAGAGGATGTACGAAACCTTGTTTTGAATGTATAACCTTTACAAACCTTGAAATTTTATCCTTTATAGTTACTTTAAGTAAAGAACATTATCCTGCAGGATCATCATTTATATAACATAAACAATCATAATATCATTCCATAAAAATTATTATCATGGCAATAGACATTAAAACAACAGACGCTGGAATTCTTAATCAGAGCAATCAATTTTGTACCAATGTAGATAAGGTTGCTACCTTACTAGATTTGGATATTGAAAAGGTAAGTGCTTTTAAAGTAGCCAATACATTTTTGCAATTTGTATTTAATATGCAAATAGAGGCTCAGAGTTATGCGCATAGTTTTACGAATTATAAACATCAGTTACATTTTGGTCCATCTACAGAATTAATGGGTATGGTGCCTAAGCCACCGGTATACCCTACGGTAGTAGTACCTATATCGAAAGGGAATGTGTTCGTGCAATGCTTTCCAGCCTTGCTCAGGATTGTGTAAGTAGCCCTAAGTTTACCAATGATATTGGTATAGTACTAGGCATTATGAATCTTGTAGAAGCAGGAAAAGATGTAACCGAAATTAAGCCTAATCTTACTATTAAACTTACCACTGGTGGTTATCCTCAGTTACATGCTACAAAAGGTATTTATCAGGGATATGAAGTGTGGAAAGATTGTAATGATGGTAAGGGCTATTCTAAACTGGATACAAGCATGTTTGCAGATTATACAGATACTTCTGCACTACCAGCATTTGGTAAGGGAGCATCCTATAAATATAAAATAATTTATATACTAAAAAAGGTACAATGTGGAAGCTGGAGTGCTGAAGTAAGTATTGGTGTGTTTGGGGAGATATAAATTAATTAGCTAATTAGCTGATGTGCTAATGTGCTAATGAATACAAAATACAAATTTGAAAATTAGCGAATTTGAAAATTTGAAAATGAATACAAACAGCCAATACAAATTATGAATTGAAATACAAGTCCTGGGAGGTTTACTCTCGGGGCTTTTTTTATGCTATTTTTCAATGGGCTTGGAGGAGACTTCACTGACCAATAATACTGATGGGGCTTTTGTATTGAGCGTGCGCAAAGGACAGTAGCGGTATCCTTTTTTTGCTTACACCTTCCTGTTTGGGGTAGCTGGTATAGAGCAAAAAAAGATACAAGTGGATGGCCTGACCCGGAAGGGATGCGCCCAAAAAAGAATTATAATAATCCGGCATATTCTTCTATACTCTCCATAATAATATTGCAAAGCAAATGAAGTTCTTCTGCGGTAATAGTTAATGGGGGGGCTATACGCAAGCAGGTAGGAGCAAATAAAAACCAATCGGTAATTAATCCTTTCTGAATACAGCGATGGATGATTGCTTTATTTATTTCGAAAGATTCAAATTCCAACGCCATCCACAAACCACTGTGATGCACCGCTTTAATTAAAGGATGTTGTAAGCGATGCAACAGTATTTGTTCTTTATGGGCTACCTCTGCAATCCATTTATTATTGAGTAATACTTCCAGGGCTGCTTTACCTGCGGTACAGCTAACGGGATGGCCGCCAAAAGTGGTAATATGCCCTAAAACCGGATTGTAGGTAAGGGTTTTCATTAATTCTTTAGATGCTATAAAAGCCCCTAAAGGCATACCGCCACCCAGTGCTTTGCCTAGCAGCAATATATTGGGTTCTATACCATACTGCTGAAAAGCCCATAAGCTACCGGTGCGCCCAAAACCCGACTGAATTTCGTCGAACACCAGTAAAGTGCCTGTCTGTGTACATTTATTGCTGATAGCCTGCAACCATTCCAGCTCAGCGGGTTTAATACCTGCTTCGGCTTGTACTACTTCCATAACAATGCAGGCAGTATGCGTATCTATTAAGTTCAGCACGGAATAGTTTCCGTAATCGGCATGGGTGATGCCTGGCAAAAGAGGCCGATAGGCATTGCGCCAGTATTCATTGCCCATAATGCTTAAGGCTCCTTGCGTACTACCATGATACGCATTTTTGAAAGCAATAATATTGGTACGGTTAGTAACCCGCTTTGCCAGTTTCATAGCGCCTTCCACTGCTTCGGCACCACTATTGGTAAAATAAACGCAGTTTAACTGTGGAGGTAGATGATCGGTTAAAAGCTTGGCATAGGTAGCTTGTGGAGATTGTATAAACTCGCCATACACTATCAGGTGCATATATTCCTCCACCTGCTGCTGTACTGCTTTTACCACTTGGGGGTGACTATGGCCAATATTGTTTACGCTAAACCCTGCTATGCCATCTATATACTTTTTGCCATTGGTATCTATTATGTATATACCCTCGGCTTTTTTCATTTCGAGGGCTATAGGCTCGGCGGATGTTTGCGCCATATAGGCGAAAAATAATTGGCGGTTGGTAAATACTTCAATTCTTTTATCTTTGCTTTCCATAATCAATACAAAAGTAACTGTGTGATTCGTTGAAATAACGAAAACTAACAAAAGTCATTTTTTCTTTCCTTGATAGCGTTACATTTGCCAGATTATTTTAAATGTGTAAAAAATACACATTGTATTTTAAACAGGTATTATTAAATTAAACAATATGTCAAATCACAAAATTCTGGAGTTATTGGGCGACAAAGCCGAATACTTATTGGGTCATGAGTCAAAGACAGTAGCTAAAAGTCAGTTACATCTACCTGGTGCAGATCATTTAGATACCATCTGGACACAAAGCAATCGTAGTAATCAAGTGCTTAGAAGCATGAACCAGTTATTGGGTCATGGTCGTTTAGGTGGAACTGGTTATTGCAGTATCTTCCCTGTAGATCAGGGTATAGAGCATAGTGCAGGAAGTGCTTTTTCTCCTAATCCAATCTATTTTGATCCTGAGAATATCATCAAATTAGCAATAGAAGGTGGTTGTAATGGTGTTGCATCTACTTTTGGTGTATTGGGTATTATGAGTCGTAAATATGCACACAAAATTCCTTTCATTGTAAAGATCAATCATAACGAATTCCTTAGCTACCCAAACAAATTTGATCAAACCATGTTTGGTACAGTAAAGAGTGCATGGGAAATGGGTGCTGTAGGTATTGGTGCTACTATTTACTGGGGTTCTGCAGAAAGTGCAAGACAACTGAAAGAAGTGGCTGAAGCGTTCGAATATGCTCATCAGTTAGGTATGTGTACCATTCTTTGGTGCTATACCCGTAATAATGGATTTAAAGTAGATGGGGTAGACTATCATACTTCTGCCGATTTAACCGGACAAGCAAACCACTTAGGGGTTACATTGCAAGCAGATATCATTAAACAAAAATTACCGACCAACAATGGTGGTTACCTTGCTACAAAACATGGTAAAACATCTCCATTGGTATACGAAAAACTAACTACCGATCACCCAATTGATCTTTGTCGTTATCAGTTATTAAATTGCTACAATGGTCGTGTAGGTTTAATTAACTCTGGTGGTGAAAGTAAAGGTGAATCTGATTTGTCAGAAGCAGTATACACAGCGGTTATCAATAAACGTGCTGGTGGTATGGGATTGATCTTAGGCAGAAAAGCATTCCAGAAACCAATTGCTGAAGGTATTAAATTGCTGAATGCTACCCAGGATGTATATCTTGATAATAGCATTACCATAGCATAATATTTATCATATTATTTTATAAAAAAGTGAGTAGGTTAACGCCTGCTCACTTTTTTGACTTTATATTTGTTGGCTCAAGATAAAACAATAGGAATAGTTTATGCATTCTTATTGCTAATCTTTCTTTTAAGACTTTGTGGTAACGAAAACGATTTAGATTGCCACCTTATTGTACAAATTAAATACAGGTTATGAAAAAAGAAAGCGCAGAGGATATAGAATTTAATTTAACAGGAAGTGAAACAGACCACCCCATCACATCGGCTACAGAACCTTCGAAGCCTAAATGGTATAAGCGTATCAGAAAAGGGATAACGACCGATACTGCGGATAAAAAGGAAACCCCTGAAGGATTATGGAATAAATGTCCGGATTGTAATTTCATTACTACTACACAGGATTTAAAAGAAAACCTCTTTGTTTGTCCAAAATGTAACTATCACCATAGAATAGGTAGTGAAGAATATTTCGAAACCTTATTCGACAACAATGAATATACCGAGCTTTGTGAGAATATCAGAAGCATAGATTTCCTTCATTTTACTGATTTAAAACCATATCAGAAAAGACTGGATGATATACACGCTAAAACCGATCTTAAAGATTCTATGCGTATAGGGGTAGGTAAAGTACATGGCGAATTGCTGGTAGTAGCTTGTATGGATTTTGAATTTATAGGAGGCTCATTGGGAAGTGTGATGGGTGAAAAATTCTGCCGTGCTATTGACTATTGTATCGAAAACAAATTGCCGTTTATGTGCATCAGCAAAAGTGGTGGTGCCCGTATGATGGAAAGTGCTTTTAGTTTGATGCAATTGCCTAAAACATGTGGTAAATTATCCGAGTTGAGCGATGCACAACTCCCTTATATCTCTTTATTAACCGATCCTACATTTGGTGGTATCTCTGCCAGCTTTGGTATGCTGGGCGATTTGAATATTGCAGAACCAGGAGCCTTAATTGGTTTTGCTGGACCAAGAGTAATTAAAGAAACTATTAAAAGAGATTTACCTGAAGGATTCCAGACCAGTGAATTTTTACTGGAGCATGGTTTCTTAGACTTTATTGTAGACAGAAAATCGCTTAAAGATAAAATACATCAGCTAATTGTATTGTTTAAAGGGTAATATCAATTTAGAAGCTGTTTGAGTTGGTAACGCTTTTAAATACTTAGTTTCCCCTTTCTTTTAGGGAGTAATGAAAGACTTTTACGAAGATTTTGTTTCAGCTGCTTCTTTACTATTTGTCCCATTGTTTCTGCTCTTAAAAAAGAAGGTTCATCAAAATATTCTGCCAGTTCTTCCTTCAACTGAAACACTTTATCAATGGATGATATTTGTGCAGTATGCATATTATCCAGCAACTCTTTAATACGATATTTTGCAGAGGATAAACGGAAGGCCATCAGGGTTCTTTCTTCTGCTCTATACTGCTCTACCGATTCCTTATTGAGGTGTTTCATTACCACATCTACAAAAGGTTTATTCTCTTTAAAGAACTGTGGTAAATAAAAATTCTTTCTTCCTTCATAAGACTGCTGATCAAAATCGATAGCCATAAACTTGTACTGTACTCCTACAATATCGGGCGTAATATTCACCACAAAATTGTAGCTACGCATATCCCCTAAAAGGTGGGTAAAACAACGCTCGTTGAATTTTACAAATTGCTTGGATAAACGTACAAGATTAGTATCGGGACTATCCAGATATTGTTTTACAAATATATCGCCGGGGATACCAGGAATATGTTCTTCCATTAGGGTTTGTCCGCAGGTAAAATAAGTAATACGGCTAGGGGATAATAAGTGTTCCAGTTCTATGCCATATATACGGCTACTATCGGCTTTTTTTATATAGTAATGATCGTAGTTATCATTGAAACGATTGATGATGCGGATACGGAATGGCTGACTGTTTCCAAAGAAACAAAAATCGATGCCAGCAAGA
>Ga0208741_10001113_pt1 | contig 11165 bp, 10 predicted proteins | sample CryBogCBE03Jun09_FD_184576 | JGI IMG/M metagenome (GOLD analysis project Ga0208741, IMG submission 184576) | Freshwater microbial communities from Crystal Bog, Wisconsin, USA - CBE03Jun09 (SPAdes) | ecosystem: Environmental > Aquatic > Freshwater > Lake | place: Crystal Bog, Wisconsin, USA...
GAAGAGGCGGCCTGTGATACGTTTGGGTTTGGGGAAGTGGAGTGGGTTTTTTCTTAGGGTTACAGGTTACCAGTTACCGGTACCTGGTAACCTGTAACAGCTGCTATTTCCAAGCCTCTAAAATTTCCTCCGCGTGCGCCTTTGTTTTTGGTTTTTTAAAAATGGCCTTTATTTTTCCCTTCTCGTCAATTAAAAACGTGGTACGGTGTATGCCCATGTATTGTTTACCATACATCTGCTTTTCGCCCCAAACCCCATATTGGTTAACGATGGTGTGTTTGGTATCGGCCAATAAGGTAAAGGGCAGTTGCTGTTTGGTTTCAAATTTTTTGTGGCTGGCCTCATCATCGGGGCTTACCCCAATTACCTCAATGCCGTGTTGTTTTAATAATTGGTAATTATCCCTTAGGTTACAGGCCTGCACGGTGCAGGTAGGGGTACTGTCGGCAGGGTAAAAGTACAATACCACTTTTTTGCCTTTAAAATCTGCCAAGGAAACCTTGCTGCCATTTTGGTCGGTTCCTTTAAAAACCGGGGCTTTATCGCCCGCATTCAATGTTATCATTTCTTTGTTTTTTTGCCTTCTATACTGGCATTTAGTAACAATACTTCCGCATTTTTGTTGGCGGTAAATATATAAACAGGTGGCTGCACAATTGCACAAATGCCGATTGGCATAAAATAATTTTTACGCACAAGAAATTTCTTCTTTTTTCGTTTTAAGAGCATTATTTTGCACATCATGTTAAAAAGAACTGTATTAATTTGTTGTTTATTGGCCTTTTACATGGGTGCAAACGCCCAGTTTGAGGGCGATTATGCCAGTTATAAGCAAGAAGGGGAGTTTGGTATTGGTGTTGGGCTTAACCACTATTTTGGCGATTTAGACCCTACCGTTGCCTTAGACCATGCCAAGTTTACGGCGGGCGTGTATTTTTTAAAACAGTTTAATAATTACATGGGCATTAAAGTGGCTGGTAATTATGCCTTTTTGGCCTATGCTGACAAATACAGTAGCAATACTGCCCAGTTGACCCGGAACCTGAGTTTTAATACTGATGTGTATGAGTTCTCGGTAAGTGGGGTGTTTAACTTTTTCAAATATATACCCGGCACGCAGGAGCATAATTTTACCCCCTATGTATCGTTGGGTGTAGGCGTTTTCTCCTACGACCCTTATGCCTATTTAAAAGGGCAGAAATATTATTTACGTGCTTTGGGTACCGAGGGCCAAGGCAGTGCTTTGTACCCAGATAGGAAGCCGTACGGCTCTATGGCTATGTGCTTTCCGCTGGCCGTGGGCGTAAAATACAGCGTCAGCCCCAAGGTAAACCTTTTTGCAGAGGTTGGTTACCGGTTTACCAATACAGATTATATTGACGACGTTAGTACCACCTACGCAGGTTCGGCAGCTTTTCCTGCCTTGCCAAATGGCCAGCCGTCGGTTGCCTATCAGTTGCAAGACAGAAGTGGTGAGGTTGTTGCCAAGCCTATTGGCAGTGCTGGCACCCAACGGGGCAACAGCACACAAACGGATGCCTATGTGTTGTTTCATGTGGGCCTTTCCTTTAACATAGCCTCTTATCTCTGCCCCACACCCACCCCCAAATAGGGTATTTGTTGGTGCCACAAGCACAACCCACCTAGTTAAAATAACCGCAATGGTGTTTTTTCTGGCAAAAATTATTGTTGGCCTCGGTACAATTGTTTAGGGCTTGTTAATTTTTGGTGGTCGGCAAGGTCTAATTTACTACCTTCGCCAACTCTAATCTCCCTAGTGAGTTATGAAGCAGCTCGAAAAAATTGATAAAAACCGCCTGCCCCGCCACATTGCCATTATTATGGACGGCAACGGGCGTTGGGCGCAGGAAAAAGGGCAGGACAGGTTGTACGGCCACTTTCACGGTGTTGAAAGTGTGCGTAATATTGTTGAGGGTGCCTCAGAAATTGGTATTGAATACCTAACCTTGTACACTTTTAGCACCGAAAACTGGGATAGGCCTGCCTATGAGGTAACAGGCTTGATGGAGTTGCTGGTAGATACGATAAAAAATGAGGTGCCGGTACTAAACAAAAACAATATTCGCCTACATGTAATTGGGGCAGTGGATATGCTGCCTGCCAATGCACAGCGGCAATTACACGAAGCACTTGACGAAACCAGCCCAAACACCGGGCTAAACCTTATACTGGCATTGAGTTACAGCAGCCGTTGGGAGTTGGTGAATGCTGTTAAAAATATTGCGCTTGACGTGCAGGCCGGAAAAATGGATGCAGCCTCCATTACACAGGATACACTGCAAAATTATTTATCCACCAGCGCTTTCCCCGACCCCGAGTTGATGATACGTACCAGCGGCGAATTTAGAATTAGCAATTTTTTATTATACCAACTGGCTTACGCCGAATTGTATTTTACCGATACCCGCTGGCCCGACTTTAGGAAGGAAAACTTGGTAGAAGCCATATTGGACTACCAGGCCAGGGAAAGGCGTTTTGGCAAAATAAGTGCCCAAATACAGCACGAAGTGCTTGTATAATAAGGTATGCTAAAGGTTCTAAAAATGTTATTTAACAAACACTTTTAAATATTCCCGTTAATTTGCCGCCACTAAAATAAAACTGCTGGCCCGCCCTGCAGAATTTTGGCAAAGCAAAACAAACAATACATCCGGATGCAGAAGTTTTTAATATCATTTATACTGGCGGCTATAACTTGCCTGGTTTGTTCTAATGTGTATTCGCAGTTACCGGGTAAAAACCCAGTTAATCCATCCGATACCACCATTACCTCCATCAATGCCGACCTTGTTAACATATATAATCAACGTACCCCCCAAAAATATAAGATTGGTGGAATTAAAGTTACCGGCAATAAATATTTTGACGAAGCACTGCTGATATCAGTAAGCGGCCTGAACATTGGCGACGAGGTAACCATACCCGGTGGTGAAAACTTTGCCAGGGCCATTACCAAACTGTGGGCCCAAAACTATTTTAGCGACGTAACCATATATATTACCAAGCTGCAAGGCACTAATATTTACTTGGAAATTAATGTTACAGAGCGGCCAAGGCTGTCGAAGTTTTATTTTAAAGGCATACCCAAAGGGCAGTCTGATGACATTAAAGATAAAGCTGGGCTGGTGGTAAACAGGGTTATTACCGAAAATATGAAGCGCACAGCCGTGGATGCCATTAAAAAGTATTATTCTGATAAAGGCAATCCTTTAACAACAGTGGTGGTTGAGCAAAAGAAAGACTCTCTGTTTGAAAATACCGCAGTTTTAAATTTTTATATCAACAAGGGTAAAAAGGAGCGTGTTAACGATATTAATTTTATTGACAACACCTTGGCCGACCAAAAGCTGAAAGGCAAAATGAAGGATACCAAGGAAATGACGCATTTTACATTGTACCCAATTGACGGTTCTGGGGGTTTGGCACCGGTTAAAGTGTACACGTTTAAGGATTACTTACACGAGAAAGGCTACCTAACCTACAGCAAAACCAAACGTATATTGGCCCCTTATGTTAGGTTAAATTTCTTTTCCAGCGCTAAGTTTAATGCAACAAAGTACGAAGACGATAAAAATAAAATCATCGATTATTATAACTCCCAAGGGTACAGGGACATGTATATTGCGGCCGACAGCAAGCGATTGGATTCTGCACGCGGCACGGTTAATATTGACATAAAGGTTAACGAAGGGCATAAGTACTATTTTGGTAATATCACTTGGCGTGGTAACACCAAATACTCAGATTCAATTTTGACGCTGGTGCTTAACATCCACAAAGGGGATGTATACAATTCCGAATTGTTGAACAAGAAGCTTGGTAAAAATGTTTCTCCCGAAGGCGGAGACATCAGCGGCCTATATTACGACGAAGGCTACCTGTTCTTCCGTATTGACCCTGTTGAGACTGCCGTATACAACGACACGATAGATTTTGAAATACGCATAAATGAAGGTGCTGTTGCCACTTGGAAAAACGTTAAAATATCGGGTAACGAAAAAACCAAGGAATATGTTATCCGTCGCGAACTAAGAACGCTACCGGGCGATAAATTCAGCCGCGAGTTGGTAATACGGTCTCAGCGTGAACTGTCACAGCTTGGCTTTTTTGACGCAGAAAAAATTGAACCAGCCATTGTGCCAAACCCAGAAGACGGTACAGTGGACGTAACTTGGAAGCTGATTGAAAAATCGAGCAGCCAGCTGGAATTGAGTGCTGGTTTTGGCGGCGGCATCGGCTTAACGGGTACCTTGGGCGTTACCTTTAATAACTTTTCCATTAATAATATCTTTTCTAAAAAAGCTTGGGACCCCCTGCCAGAAGGAGACGGCCAAAAGCTGAGTATCCGTTTCCAGAGCAATGGTAAGGCTTACCGGTCGTACAACATGTCTTTTACCGAACCTTGGTTGGGCGGTACCAAAAGAAACTCTTTGTCGGTAAGCCTCTACGACACCAAGTTTTCAAATTCTTATAACCCCTATACTGCGAGGTATAACAGCGGGGCCGACACTACCTATTTTAGAACAACCGGTTTTTCACTCGGCCTTGGTAAACAGTTAAAATGGCCTGATGACTTCTTTACGTTTGGCGTAACACTAAACTACGCGCTGTATACTTTGAGAAATTATGCCATTGACAGAAGCTTGGTGCTTAAAAATGGCTCTTTGTATAACAACGGCCAATCAAACAACATCAGCTTTAAGTTTGCCTTGCAGCGTAATTCGGTTGACCAGCCAACATTTCCCCGCAAAGGCTCAAACCTATTGTTGTCGTTGCAGTTAACGCCGCCCTATTCGTTGTTTAACCCCAACGTAGTAAACAATAACAATCCGTATAACCTAATTGAATACCACAAATGGCGTTTTACCGGCGAATGGTACGTTCCGCTTACGCCGCCAACCGGTGCTGATAAAAACCAGCAACTGGTATTAAAAATGTCGGCCAAATACGGTTTTATGGGCCGTTACGACCGCAAGCTTGACATTTCACCATTTGAACGTTTTCAGGTGGGTGATGCCGGCTTGAGCAATAGTTATGCCTTACTGGGGTACGACATTATTTCACAGCGTGGCTACCCCGTTTACCAGTCGTCGAATGTTAGCCAAAACCCCGACCAAACAGGTGCCAGCCAGTATTTTACCATATTTAATAAATACACCGCAGAACTTAGGTACCCGCTTAGCCTTAACCCAAGCAGCACCATTTATGCATTGGGCTTTTTTGAGGCTGCTAACGGTTGGTATTCGTTTAAAGAGTATAACCCCTTCCAGCTACGCCGGTCGGTGGGTATTGGTGCAAGGTTCTTTTTGCCAATGTTTGGCTTACTTGGGTTTGACTATGGTATAGGCTTAGACAGGGTAACCCCCGGCAATGGCTTGAAGGGTGCTGGCAGGTTTACATTTATGTTAGGGTATGAACCCGAGTAGTGTTTGTATTAATAAAATGGGTACTTTCATAGCACTCAATAATTGTTATATGAAAAAGTTAATATTACCGTTGCTAATTGTATTGCTTGCAGGCTTTTCGGCCTCAGCCCAACGATATGCCGTGATAGATACAAAATATATTTTGGGAAAATTGCCCGAATATACGCTTGCAGATAAAAAATTACAGGATTTAAGCAACCAATGGCAAAAAGAAATAGATGCCAAACAAACTTTGCTAAACCAAATGTATAAAGACTTTGATGCTGAACAGTTTATGCTGAGCGACGAACTTAAGAAGAAGCGGGAAGACGAACTGTTTAACAAGGAGAAAGAATTGCGCGACCTACAAAAAAAGCGCTTTGGTTACGAGGGAGACCTTTTTAAAGAAAGGCAAAACCTTGTTAAGCCACTGCAAGACAAGGTTTACAACGCCGTGCAGAAAATTGCGGCGGCGCGTGGGTACGATTTTATTCTGGATAAAAGTGAAGGAATTACCGTTATATTTGCCGACCCAAAATTAGACAAGAGCGATGATGTGCTGCGGGAGTTGGGTGTAAAAAATTAGGGAGTAACCTCTAAATATAAATAAAACAAAACAAATGAAAAAGGTGTTCTTTACCTTCCTTGCGTTTGCAGGGATGTTTTTTGCAAGCGATAAAGCCAGTGCACAGTTTAAAGTAGGCGTTTTTGATATTGATGCCATGGTAACAGCCATGCCAGCTTACCGTACAGTAGACAGCCTGTTGAACATATACCAAAACGATTCGCTGGGTGCCGAATATAATGTTTATTTGAGTGAATACAAACGCTTGGATAGCACTATTAAAGCCGATTCAGCCGCAAAAAAGCCAGAAGCTATTATTGCTTACAACAGGGGAAAATTACAAGAAAACTATGTTTACCTAGTTAACTGGAGGGATATAGCACAACAAAAATTGTCTCAAAAGAAAGGGGTTTTAGCGCAAGGCCTTTATCAAAAAGTACAAGAAGCGTATTTGAAAGTACTGGAAGCCAAAAAATATAACCTTGTTTTAAAGCCAGGTGCTTATGAGTATGGCCCACGTATTGACAACATTTTTATATCAGTTGCCAAAGAATTGAAATTACAAGGCCTTCCACAGGAGTACCTGATGTTGGGTGCTGACCCTGATGCCCCTGCACAAGGCCAAGCCCCAGCCCCCGTTGGTGCAAAACCAGCTGCCGGTGGTGCCAAAAAACCTTAGTAGCAGTAGTTTTTAATATTATTGTAAATAACCACGCCGGTACCGGCGTGGTTATTTAATTTTGGTACATGCAAAAGGCACAGCCAATAGGGGTATTTGATTCAGGGTACGGTGGCTTAACCGTACTAAAGGAGATTGTGGAGAAACTGCCGGGGTACGACTATATTTATTTGGGCGACAATGCCCGTGCGCCCTATGGCAACCGAAGTTTTTTAACGGTGTACCAATACACGCTACAGTGTGTAAAATGGTTTTTCCAGCAAGGGTGCCCTTTGGTAATTTTGGCTTGTAATACGGCGTCAGCCAAAGCCTTGCGCACCATACAGCAAAATGATTTACCGCTCATCGCCCCAGAAAAAAGGGTGCTAGGTGTTATACGGCCTACCACTGAGGTAGTAGGCAACTACACCGATTGTAAGAATGTAGGCATATTGGCGACCAACGGCACTGTGAAGTCGGAGTCGTACGTGATTGAAATACATAAGTTTTTTCCTCACGTTGCGGTTTACCAACAGGCCTGCCCTATGTGGGTGCCGTTAATTGAAAACAATGAACATGTTGGCCATGGCGCAGATTTTTTTATTAAAAAAAACCTGCAACAGTTGTTTGCACAAAACCCGTTGATTGATACGGTGCTGCTGGCTTGCACGCATTACCCGCTGATGTTTAAAAAAATTGAGGAGTTTACCCCCTTAGGTGTTAAAATTATACCCCAGGGTAAAATTGTAGCCGACAGCCTGGCCACTTATTTGCAACGGCACCCCGAGATAGATACCGGAATAAGTAAAAACGGACAACGGGTTTTTTATACCACCGATTCCGTGGACGACTTTGAAGAGAAAGCAGCGATATTTTACGGGCATCCTATAAGTGCAAGGCATGCAGATATTGGGTAGGCTTACTTTTTTGCAGTTGGTTTTATCGTGTTAGCTTTTTGAAAAAAGGGATAGCCTGCGCATGCAATATGGCGTTAATATGAATTATTTTAACAATCACGGTCACCTCTTCGCCGGTATCTTTCATCCGAATTGGTGTTGATAGTTTTGCGCCTTCCTGAGGAAGGGCGTTGATTTTTTGTGATCTGGTAATAGCCGTGCAGATAGGGTTATAAGTGAGTTATTACATGTAGGTACAAAAAATCAACTTGTTGTGGCGTGTATTTGGGTGTAGAATTTTTCTGTTGCAAGGGGGGAAAATGCAGCCATTATCCTATTGTGGATGAATCGGTTTTTTAGCCGATGGCTTGCAGGTTGCTGTTTGCCTTATTACAAGGTGTACAGTATATTACTGCTACCCACCCTGCATTTACCCTGAAAATACTAGCAAGTATTGTACAAGTTATTGCGTTACCCCCCAAAGGCAGCGTAATAGGCCGCACCAAGCATGGGTGTTTTTTCATTCATAATTACCTGGATGGGCATAAGGCTTACCAAGTTTTTTTGCTTGTCGCAGGTAATAAAGGTTTCGTTAAAAAACGCTTGTTGAAACAGGCTGATAGTTTTTGGCGGTATACCGCCGCTTAGGTAAATGCCGCTGTTAGCCTTCATTTTCAAAGCGATAATGGTGCAAAGCCTCGCTACATGCTCCACAAAAAGGTTCATGGCAGCCACGCAAATTTCGGCGGTGTTTTGCAAGGCAGCCGCACTTATTACAGCCGACGCATCCTGCCTGCGCATCTCCTCGGCCAGCCAAGCTGGCTCCTCCATATGCTTAACATCCCTAAAAAACTTGTATAAGGAGTATATACCCGGGCCAGACACGGTATGCTCCCAGCTAACAATACCGTGTATCGTTTTAAGATAGGCGTGCAGCTCTGTGTCAAGGTCAGTACGGGGTGCAAAATCGCAGTGGCCACCCTCGGTGGCAAAAGGGCGGTAAAAAGCACCGTCCCAAAATAGGCCTGCCTCACCCAAGCCAGTACCCGGTGCCACTATGGCTGCATTGCCGGGTATGGGGCTGCCTGCATGCAGCGTTACCAAATCTTCGCTCTTCAACATAGCCAAGCCATAAGCGTTGGCCTCAAGGTCGTTCAGCAGGTTTACTTTTTTAATGCCGGTGGCTTCCGTTATTTCGTTGGCCTTTATATGCCAAGAGAGGTTGGTCATAACAGCATTGTTGTTCACCACCGGCCCGGCCACGCCCGTGCAAAAGCTTTCGGGCATGGGTGTGTCGGCACCCGCAAGAAACTCCTTCAATATATCTGTTAACGAGTGGTATTGTTTGGAGTGGTATTGGTTTGTTTTAAGCACCGTTACCTCGGTACCCACAAACTTAAAGATGGAAAGGTTAACCTTTGTGCCGCCCGCATCGCCTGCCAACACAATCCGCTCCCCTTGGGCTTGCTGCATCCTGTCTGAAAATATAATCGGTATCAATTGATTTAATTTTTGCCAAACTTAGGATATAAACTTGCACGGTATACCACTGTTGAACTTTTAGACAAAACTTAGCACCTTTAACAAGGCCAAGCCCCCAGCCAGTTATAAAACTGAAATACAAAAGCCGTAACTGATATGCCTCTTTTACAAAAAATTGCTCGCCAACCCCAAACGTTACAACCTGCCATACAATTCCCTCAACCGCTCCCTCGTCATAATTTTCTCCCAATCCGTACCCAGGGCATTTTCCCATAACGGTTTAAGACTAAGGGCAACGTTCATCATAATGTCAAACTGGTCTTCGCCCAAGCCTTGGCATATGCCCTGTGGTATATAAATATTGTGTTTTTGCACCATGTTTTTAAACTCCGCCACACCTGCGGGGTAGTACTCTTCCAAATGGTTCATTACAATACAGTTACCGATGCCATGTTTGGTGCCGAGCAGGTAAGCCAGGCCATAACTAACCGCATGGGCCACGCCCACTTGCGAGTAGGCTATGCTCATACCGCCTGCGTACGATGCCATCATCAGCTTATCGTCACACTCCGCGTCCCAGCTGTCTTTTTGTATAAACACTTCCCGGCAAAGCTGTAAGGCCTTTTCGCCGTAGCTTTTGCTAAACTCGTTCAGGTAGGTGCCTTCCAGGCTTTCAATACAGTGGATGTAGCAATCCATGCCCGTGTAAAAACGTTGGTTGCCGGGGGCATTGGCCGTAAGCTCGGGGTCGAGTACTATCTGGTCAAAAGGGGTAAAATCGCTGTTCATGCCCAGCTTGCGCGTGGGGCCGGTTAACACGGTGGTCCTGCTCACTTCCGCGCCGGTGCCGCTTAGGGTGGGTATGCCCACATGGTACACGCCCGCTTGTTTCACCAAGTCCCAGCCTTGGTAATCGGCAGAGGAGCCCGGGTTGGTAATCATTAATGCAACGGCTTTTGCAAGGTCCATCACACTGCCACCACCAATGCCAATAATACCGCTCACGGTGCCAAACTCGGCTTTCAGGTCTTGCGCAAGCTGGTCTACTTGGGTGGTTTTAGGCTCGTAGGTAACATCTGCCAATATTATTTTGTCCTTACCCCGCAACGGAATACGGTTAAGCAAGGCGCTGTTGTCAAAAAAATGGTCTACTAAAAATATCATGGGGGCATCCCCGTTGCGGCGGGGTGCCAATATTTCGTGCAGTTGGTTAAAGCTGCCCCTGCCATACACCACATACCCTACCATCCTGAAATTACGGAACTGTGCCATAAAAAAAATTTGCGCAAAGTTAATATATAAAGGGTTATGGGTTGCGGGTTTGCAAGCTGGGGCCAATTCTTGTCTTGGGTGCAATGGCAGCCCTTCATAATGTACAAACCTTTTTCGTTTTCGTCTTTTTCTTTTTTGCCTTGACGCAAAAAAGAAACAAAAAAGGTCAAGGCAAAGCCCGATCCCTCCGGGCGTCTTTGCCTTCCCACGCCTCCCCAAGGTGTAGCAGCGCACTTTTTTCATGGGCCTGTTGCGTGATACCTTTTTTGCTTGCTGGTTTAGATTCTGGCTGTTGTACTTGCGCATTTTATTCGGAATCGATGCTGGGAGATTTGAAGTACAAAAATCATTGACTGTATATCTTTAAAATATCCTCTTTAATTCAATAGAACCTAACGATAAGAATTTTCAGCATTACATACATAATATTGGTTTTCTAGTGTTTTGTGGGGGTGACCAAATGAGGAGAATTCGGCTAAGCTGACAAAAACGGTAGTTTAGGGATTGAACAAACAGTGTAAGCTACGGTAGTTTAGTAATAGACCGGCTGTGATAAGGCATCACGCAAGGTGCCTGCAAAAAAAGCACGCAGTTGCACGTGGGCAGGCGAGGGATGGCAAAGCGGCGGAGCATCGCGTTTGCCTTGAATTGCGAAGCACTCATTGAGGCCATTGAAAAGATATGTGCTATCGAAATACTTTTTTGCTTCTTTTTGTATCAAGGCAAAAAGAAGAATACCCGCATAAAACCTTTTATTACCTTAGTGCCATGCAAAAGAAATTGTTTTTACTCGATGCGCTTGCCTTAATATTTAGGGCGTACTATGCACTCATCCGCAACCCGCGCATCACCTCCAAAGGCAGAAA
>Ga0208741_10001114_pt1 | contig 11161 bp, 6 predicted proteins | sample CryBogCBE03Jun09_FD_184576 | JGI IMG/M metagenome (GOLD analysis project Ga0208741, IMG submission 184576) | Freshwater microbial communities from Crystal Bog, Wisconsin, USA - CBE03Jun09 (SPAdes) | ecosystem: Environmental > Aquatic > Freshwater > Lake | place: Crystal Bog, Wisconsin, USA...
CCCCAAACACCCCAGGCTCAAGCAGCAGGCCGCTTAGCTTTGTTATAGGCAATGCAACAGCATTTGTACCCAGCCTGCCAAGCCCAGCCTGTTTGCTGTAGGTGTACCAGCTACCATACCCATAAATAAGCAGTTTTTTGTTGACAACACACATCGATTCTGTTGCCTTGGCTTGCATAGTGTCGCCAGCGCCTACAGTACAGTAGTGTGTTTCCAAGGTGGCCGTATTACACACAAACACACCAGCATGGCAGGTGGCCACCAACTCATCCCCAAAAAGCATCATCCGCGGAAAACTAAACTCTTTTTTATAATCATACCCTTTCAGGTAAACCATTTTATCGTCCTTAATGTAAAATATTTGCCCATTAAAATTGTGGCACCATATGCGGCCATAGTTATCCTCCACCAAATCGGTCATACTGATGGAAGTTTCTTCGGGATTATTGAAGCTGGTAAAGCTTAAACCATCGTACCGGCTAACGCCCAAATTATGTGCTACCCAAATAAAGCCTTTTTTGTCAAGCAACATATCGTATACCTCATTAGACGGGCAATTGGCCACATGCTGCAAGGGCTGGCCCAAGCAGCAGCTGGCCAACATATAAAACGCTACTAAAAGGCTTGCAAACTTCATAGCACATTGTATGGCTTGTTAACAACTAATAATCACCAAAATAGGCAATATTCCTGCAAGTAAGCAAAAGGGGTTGGTAAAAATTACATGGCCGTTTTAAGGAATGGACAAAAAGGCCGAAATCTGTTGTAGATCAAGGGCTTCCATGTTCGGCAGCGATTGGGTGGCCCGGCTTTATGGGTTGTCAGAGACTCTGCGCAGATGCAAACGACCTAAGTGAACCCATTAATTAAACCAAAGCAAAATAAAAAAGCCTTAATTTATTGATTATCAATAAATTAAGGCCTTATAAGCGCTGTAGGGGTAGGGGTCGAACCTACACGGGGCAGTTAGATAGAACACAAAGTCTGGTGGTCAACCCCGGTCGGCCGTGGTTAGGTCGACTCTATGTTATACTTTATCCTGTTATCCCCACCCCCGAGACGAGAGGGCATGTCTGCCAAAGATTTCATCACCCCACAGTATCAAGAACTTGTTTATGTTTGCGGAGGCAAATTTATACAAAAGCCTTTATTGATTGCAAATAATTCAACGAAAAATTTATAAATATAGAAATCATTCATTAATTTACACATAAATTTAAAATATTTCTAATAAATAGAGCAAATGAGCGCAAAACTCAATTTAGACAAATTGGATTTTCAGATTATTCAGGAGATGATGGAGAACGCCGGCATATCCTATGCCGACCTTGGCAAGAAGCTTTTTGTGTCTGGCGGCACCATACATGTGCGTATTAAAAAGCTGGAAGAGATTGGCGTGGTTAAAGGCACCAAGCTGAATGTAGATTTAAAACAGCTTGGCTACGATGTGATTGCCTTTATTGGCATTTATTTAGAAAAAAGTTCCTTGTACGACAGTGTGGCTAAGGAATTGCGCAAAATACCGCAAATAGTGCGCCTTAATTATACCACCGGCAATTATAGCATGTTTGCAGAAATTGTTTGCAAGGATATTCAACAACTGCGGTTTGTTTTGCACGACGAGCTACAGAAAATAAAAGGCATCGAACGTACAGAAACCTTTATTTCGCTGGAAGAAAGCTTTGCCAGAAACGTTTTAGTAAATACCTAAGGAAGGCTGAAGGCCAGCGAGGATAGTAAATGAGGCAAGCACACAGCCCTGGCGGCACCTGCCTACATAAAGCACGAAAAGCCTTTTTTAGCCCCCACCCATTACAAACCACATACTTTATTTAACAACTTAATTATATGGCCCTTATAGCACCATCATTTTTGGCATCCAATTTCCTGCGGCTGCAGGAGGAGTGCGATATGGTAAACAACAGCGTGGCCGACTGGCTGCACCTAGATGTGATGGATGGCCGCTTTGTGCCCAACATTAGCTTTGGCCTGCCTATTATTGAGCATATACGCAAAGCTACATCTAAGCCCTGCGACGTACACCTAATGATTGAGGAGCCTGGCAAATACGCCCAAGATTTTAAAAACGCGGGTGCCGACCACCTAAGCGTACATTTTGAGGCCTGCCCCAACCTGCACCGCAACATTCAACAGATAAAAAACCTGGGCATGAAGGCCGGCGTGGCCATTAACCCACACACACCTGCCCATTTTTTGCTGGATATCATCACAGATGTTGATGTAGTGCTGGTTATGAGCGTAAACCCGGGCTTTGGCGGCCAAAAGTTTATCCAAAAAACTTATGATAAAATAAGGGCCCTAAAAAAACTGATTACCGAAACTGGCTCGCAAGCATTGATTGAAATTGATGGCGGTGTTGACCTAAGCAATGCCGCCGAACTGGTGCGTGCCGGTGCGGATGTGCTGGTGGCGGGCAGTTCAGTTTTTAAGGCTGCCAACCCACAAATGGCTATTGCCCAATTAAAAGCAGCACGGTAGCCAAAAGCAAAGCTGCAGCCATGGCGATTACAGTATAACAACCAATTTAACCGGGCAGCTTACCACAATGATGGCAAAAGTTGTTATGCTACAACAAAAAGCCTCTGGCTAATACAGTCTTTGGCTATGTTCAGGCAACAGCCTTTACCTACTGCAGTTAGCGATCGAGAAAACCTGCCAGCATCCTGTAAGTACAGACTATTTTTTCAACCGAACAGCGGCACCACCGCCGCCGGCCAGCCAAACCGTTATGGTATCGTTTTTTGTAACCCTGCGTGTTTGTTTATCCAAGTGGTTGGGTTGGGTGGCGGCGTCTGGCCCATCGCTGTATATATCAGCCTCGTAAACGCCATCTCCCAAAAAGCTTAAGGGTATTGCCACCTGCCTTGCTTGGTGGTTGGTAATGGCACCAACAAACCAGTCGCTGCCTTGCCTGCGGGCAATGGCAACATACTCGCCCGTTTTGGCATCGGGCACTTTTGTTTCGTCCCAATTGGTGGGCACTTGTTGTATAAATTCAAAGCCGGGCTGCCCTTCGTAGGCCGCAGGGTAATCGCACACCATGCTAACGGCATTTTGCAACACTACGTACATGGCCAGCATGTGGCAGCGGGTGCCCAGCATTAAGGGCCGGGTGTATTGTGGTAGGTATAACGAATCTGGCACGGCCCTAAAGCCCCCTAAATGATAGTCGGTAGACCCCGCCAGCAAGCGGGTAAAAGGCATATTGATATCGTGGTCTGCGTTAAGGCCCGGCCCCCATTTATTCACCTCATAATTGCGGGTACCTTCGCGGGTAAACTCATTGGGGTAAGTGCGGTTGAGGCCGGTTGGTTTGTAAGCACCATGGAATTGGATGTGTAAATGGTGCTGTGCTGCCTTCTCCAATATCTCCGTTTGCATATTAACCATCTGTTGGTCGTCCCGATCCATAAAATCAACCATCATCCCTTGTAAACCCCATTTTTCAAAAATAGCAAAGGCACTGTCAAGCTTAGGGTACAACGCATAAAAATGCACCCATACCCTTATCCCTACCCCCACGCTTTTGCCGTAATCGCAAATTTCTTTCATGTCAAGGCCCGGCACAGGCGTGGTAACATCGGCATGCGGGCCTGGCTGAAAGCCTACCCCGTCGTCCATATACCATTGGTGCAAGCCGTATTCCACCACCGAATGGTAGGCTATATGGTTACGGGCGCAAAAATCAATATAGTACTTGTTGGTAACAAAGTTATTGCCCGGTGCATTGATGGTATCGGGCACCACATTGCCATTCCACCAAGGAAAGGTAGAGGTACCCGGCTTTACCCAGCTTACATCAAGTATTTTGCAGGGCGCATTGAGGCTGGTGATGATGTTTGATTCTATTAAAGCCCCAACCCTATTACTGATGAGCAATACCCGCCAAGGGCTTTGGTGCGGCAAGGCTGCCCGCACTTTTACCGAAGTTTGCCCCGGCCAAGGGGATAGTTTGCTTACCAACACGCCGTTGTGTTTTTGCAGATACATGCCAGCATAATTAAGCAGGGCCGCTTCCGTAACCCCCACATAGGTGCCGTTGGAAAATTCAAACAGGGCAGGCATATCGCTCAAGGTGTCTTCCGGTATTTCGCTCAATGGCTTGGCCATATATGGCCCTTCGTGGGAGGATGTGTAGCTGGGCAAAAACAATGCGCGCATAACAGGGTTGCCAGTAAAATTAAAGCTTGTGTTTTCATCAGTGATAACCATTGAGTCCGTGCCGGTCTTTGCCAAAAACACATACCTAAAAGCCAGGCCGTCGTCAAAAGCCCTTACTTCTAGGTTTATACGCCTCCCTGTGGTAGGTTGCAGCAGGGGAATGGTCACCTGCTTGTACCTGTCCCGCACATGGCTGGCCTTGCCTACGGCCAAAGTATAATCTTCCACAGTGTCGTTAAACACCGGGTTTTGCACGGTAATGCCCTTGGCAAAGGAGCCATCACTAAAAACCAAGCCCAGCTGGCTGTTGGTAATTATTGGCTGCCCCTTAAAAGCCACATTGTACAATGGCGACTTATTTGCCCATAAAAAACTGTACTGTATTTGGCCGTTGGGGGATGTGAGGAGGATGGGCTTTTGGGCCATGCCCCTGATTGAGACGAGGAACAAGAAAATAACAACGTATTGCTGAAAACTTTTCATGTGGCACTTGTTAGGGCATAAAGATAGCCCAAGAACCCTCCATTTAAACAATGGAAAACTGGCGAGGCAATTTTTTTACCCAGCGGCGGCCTGTTCGCAGGCCGTTTACACAGCCAATTTCTTTAACAACTTTGCGCTGCTTGAACTGCCCAATTTTTCCAGCGCTTGTTCTTTATCTAGCCAAAGCACTTGGCGGTTCTCCAAGCTTTCTTCGCCATTAAACTCGGCAACACGCATCACATAATAAATTACACAATAGCGTTTGCCTTTGTATGAGTACTTGGTGGTACCCGCTTTTTTCAAGGGCTTGGCACGCACGCCGGCCTCCTCCATCACCTCACGAACGGCGGCAGCTGCTGGCTTTTCGCCTTTGTCAATATGGCCTTTCGGGAAAACCCATTTATCTTTTTTAGAGGATGATGACACCACCAAAAACAAGGTGCGGCCATCTTGCCGGCGGTACACAATTCCACCGGCATGGGTTGGCTTTCGGCTGGCAGTCGATAGCAAAAATAGCAATATCCCAACCGGGATAACGGATAGTAGTATAGGTACAATCATTGCATGAAAATACGCCCGTTCAATTACTGACAAAATAATTTTAAAGAAATACCCGTCAAAATGTACATTTCATTTCAACAAAGCCGGGAAACTGGATGGGCATGGTGATGCTAAGCCGTTTTTTGCATTGTGTAGTAGTGTACATAAACCTTATGCTGTATAACTAAACCCCCTGTCAATAAAGCCACACCAAAAGCATTTACCTGGCCGCGCAGCGTTAAAAAACACTCAAAAACCCCAAATGTATTTTAAGCTGGCTTAGGTTAAAGCTAGTATCATCTCGCTTGCCTGCAGCCACTGAAAAATTAACCACACCGCCTTTGGTTTCAAAAGCCAGGCCCAAGCCTGCGCCGATGTAAGTATGCGCATAGTTAACACTAATCGTTTGGTATTTGGCCCAACCACCATCAGTAAAACCAAACATGTAGGAGTTTTGGCCCAACAGGTAGCGGTATTCGGCCGTACCTACCACAAAGCGGTTGGCGTAAATACTTTCCTCATCAAAACCACGCAGCAGCCGGTAGCCCCCAATTTGAAAAAGCTCGTTCCTAAAATAATTGGGCGTTTGGTACCAGCCTGCGTTTAGCCCGACTTTAATGGTAGATTGCCTACCGGCGGGGAAATAATGCGCTGCAGCCAACCTGGCCATAAAAAGGTAACTGTGCAATTTCAAGGTATCGTATAGTGAACCGTAGTTAAAGGCAGCGTCTTTTATATTTATTATGGCATTGCTTTTTTTGATTGTTTTGTTGCCAAACGCAGCGGTTATTTGCAGTTCGTTACCTTTTACGGGGTTAAACCGGTAATTGGTGCTGTTGAAACTGTATTGCAGCGCAAGGCTTACCGAGCTTACATCTGCCATTGGGGGCAGTTGCTTGCTGAATTTGACAGCGGTGGTATCTACATTTAGCACCGCGGTAGACTTTGACTGGATAAAAATACTGCCCGACTGGCTGGCGCTTAACACATATTGCATGCCCAACTGGGCATTAATGTTTAGGTATGAGGAGTCTTGCTTGTATAAATCAAAATTAACATTCAGCCCGAACGGCGAGCGGAACATGTACGGCCTTTGGTATAGCAGGTTCAATTTTGGGCTGCGGGCCTGCAATTGCTGCCAGTTAATGGCTATGGTTTCGCCATTGCCAAAGGGGTTGCGTAGGTTAAGTGCGGCATCGCCGGTTAGTAAAAGTTTGCCGCCCAAAGCTTGGTTGGCGGGCAAAAAACCCACTAAAACGTTTATCTGGTTGCTCCGCCTTGGCTGTAGGTACAGGCTTATATTAGCTCCCTTATTCAGCATGCCGAGTGCCCAGGGCTGGTACTGCTCAACATAAGGTAACTCAGCCAGCCGTTTACCAATATTATCTAATTTGTTTTGCGTGTAAATATCGTGGGGCTTAATATCCAAATAATGATACATAAAATTGCGGGTTAGCCTGGCACTGCCATATTGCAATAGTGTATCAATGTGGTACACAAAGCCTTTGCTAATGTTTAGCCGGGCACTTATTTTACCATCGCGTATTGCCACGCTGTCCATAGCAATTTTAGCAAAAGGGTATCCCGTATTGCCAAAATAATCAAGCAGCCCATTGTACAGTTCGGTTATTTTAGCTTGGCTAAAAGGCTTGTTATCAAAAGCTGCCCTGCCAAAGCCCAGTTGGTTTAACAACAGCCAGTCGGCCTCGTTCACCCTTATATTTTCCCACTGGTATTTGGTGCCGGTAAACAAATTTATATACACGGAGGAGGAGTCTTGGTAAACACTGTCAACAGAAGCACTAACGTACCCCTGCGCCATAAGCAACGCAGGTAATTGCCGCACATATACCATGCAGGCCGATTTTGAAGCAAAAACAGATTGCATTTGGGGTGCCTTTTTGGGGGCAGGTGTATCAACTGGTACAATTACGAGCCTACAGCCTTTTTGTGCGTAGCCAACCAAACCGTTAGCACACAAAAAAAAGCACAAAAGCATATGTACAAAAAATCTCCCCATTGTTAGGCAGCAAGTTTACAACACTTACAACAACGGGCAGCATAATTAATTATTGTGGCACTTTTTTGCCCTGGTTCGGCTATCCAACCCAAGAATAGCTATACTTCTACAAAATCAAGCTCTTTCCCGTACGACTCTTTTATGGTGGCAGCCGCAATAAGGCCAATAACAAACAACAACACCCCCGTTACCCAGGCACCAGTAATGATATTGTTAAAAAACCCACGGGTAAATTTAAACAGCAACAACAGTAAGGTTAGGGAACCCCTAACCATATTGGGTATGCTTATGGCGGCCGACGCGCGTAGGTTGGTGCCAAATTGCTCAACCCCCAAGGTTATATACACCACGTTAAACCCTACGCCGTAGCCCATGCCGGCACAGATAATATAAAACTTTTGGGCGCTGCCCCCTTGCTGCAAAAAGTACAGTGCCACAAATAGCATGGTGATACCATAAAAGATAAACAGTGTTTTCTTACGGCTTTTTAGTGCTTCGCAAAGCCAGCCAACGCTAAAATCGCCCATGGCTATGGCTAAGTATAAACAAAGGATGGCTGTGCCGGGGTCAACATTCTGTATATGCATGGCCGCCGCAAACTGGTCGGCAAATGTCACCAATATCCCAATCACATACCAAGCCGGCACACCAATTAGAATGCATTTTACATACCGCAAAAAACGCTCGCGGCTGGTAAAAAACATAAGGAAGTTGCCGCGCTGCACCCCTGCTTGCCTTACGGTATTAAACAGGCCGCTTTCGTGTACCTGTATACGCATCAACAGCAGTAAAATACCCAATCCGCCACCGATGAAATAACACACGCGCCAATCAAAATACTTGTGGGCAATAACAGCGGTAACCACACCAAACAACCCAAAGCCCGCAATAAGGCCTGCCGCCATGCTGCGTTTGTGCTTGGGCAGCAACTCGCTTACCAGCGTAACACCTGCACCAAGTTCGCCTGCCAAGCCCACACCTGCCACAAACCGTAAAATAATGTATTGCGGCAGCGATGTTACAAACCCATTGAGGATATTGGCCGCAGAATATAAAATGATTGAACCAAACAATACCCGTAAACGGCCAGCCTTATCGCCCAAAATACCAAACACTATGCCGCCCAGCACAATGCCGATCATTTGGATGCTAATGAGTAGCTCCCCTTTGGTAAATACCTCCTCGGTGGATAGCCCCAACGCGGCCAGGCTGGGTTTGCGTATAATGGCAAACAGCAACAGGTCGTACGTGTCAACAAAAAACCCAAGTGCGCTTACAATTACCGCAAGCTGGAATAAACTGTTTGTTTTGGCAGGCATGCCGCAAATAACATTATTTATGGGGAACAAGATTTTCTTTGCCTAAAAAAAGTTGAAAAAATAGGCAGTTTTTAGGCAAAGGGCAACAACCAGGTATTTCGCGCCTTCCATTAACCGGGTGCTTTTAAGCAGAAACCCTTGTTCAAGCAATACCTATTCCACAACCCTAGGCCATCAATGGATCGGTATAACTTGGCTTGCCTGTTTCAACACGTCCAGCATACCGTTTTTGAAAAATACTCTTACCCCTCACCCGAAGGGTAACATCGTACCAGCCAAAACTTTTGGCCAAGTTAAGGCTAACCACCTGTTCCGCACCCTTTGTGCCAGCAGCGTCTAATGCAATTGTTTGGTTACCAGTTTTGTACCCGTTATCCTCTACCTCAACGGTGTATTTTTCAGGCCCGGTGTTTTGTACCGCCAACAATAAACCGGGGCCCTGGGCATTGTATTTGACAGCCACGTTTATGGCAGGGTCGTAGTTGCCGCCTTTAAACTCCCTGTAAAAACCGTTGGGGCCATACACCCGCAGGTGGTATAACCCATTTTCAAAATCTTCAATATTCCAAACATCTGCCACGCTGGCCCCCGCTTCCACGGCATAATTCCAGCTATAGGCCTTATCAGCTACTTTATTCTTCTTAAAACTACCTGGTGCATAAACCACAAATGGTGAGCCAGCGGCCTTGTTACCAAATATATCCGTTTTAGCGTGCAGCGTAATTTCAAACCCTTTTTTATCGGCGGTCAGGGTGCCGTCGGCGTACAATTCGTAAGGCAGTACACATGCTTGCCGCACGCCTTTTTCCTGTTTTGGCAGGTACTTGTTATTTAAAGGCCTGCGTTTAATATCTGCCAGTTCATCGCCGCTTAACAAACTAAAATCTATTGGTATGTCTTTAAATTTCGCCTTGTGAATCCCCGCCACAAAATTGTTTTTCTCCAAAAATGGCGGCAAGGTTATCGCCTCCCCGTTGTAGGGCCTAAACACCGATGTAAGGTCTCCGCACACTGTTCTGCGCCAATCGCTTATATTGGTCTCTTTAACGGGCTTACCTATTTTATTTTGTAAAAACACCTCCATCAACCGCAGGCACGATGTGTGGTCGAACACCTGGGAATTAACCCAACCGCCCCGGCTCCAAGGTGATGCCACCACCATCGGCACCCGGTAACCGAGGCCGATGGGGCTTTCGCGCATACGGTCTTCCGCCATGCCGGGTGTTTTCTTTTCCTGTTCCATGGTAACGAACTCCACAGAGGTATCCAACCCGGCCGAGGCTTTGCCCGTTGATGCATCATGGGCATTTGGTGCAACAAACGGGGGAACATGGTCAAAATACCCGTCGTTTTCATCGTAATTGAGGATGAAGATGGTTTTCTTCCACACGTCGGGGTTTTGCGTTAAAATATCCAACACTTCCGACACATACCATGCGCCATACCAAGCTGAACTTGGGTGGTCAGAAAATGCCTCGGGTGCCACCAACCACGACACGGTGGGTAGCTTACCTGTTTTCACGTCTTCCCTAAACTGGTATAAAGTGTCTCCCTTGGGTACTTTTACCGCTCGTTCAACGGTACCGTCCTTATATTGTAAGGTGGTAAGCTTTAAGTAATCTGGGTCGTTTTTGTTGTTGGTAAAGGCTTTTTCGTGCAGGCTTTTATGGTAAGGCGATAGCTGCTCGTATTTCTCAGGTGTATAAATGGCTTTATCCTCCGTAACCTTGCCCAGCTCCTTCTTCTTATCAGCCAGTTGTTTTTGCAATGCCGCAAGCTCTTTACCTTTTGCACCAGAGTTTTGCAGCTCTTTCTCCAAGCTTTCTATTGCTAATGGCAACGATTCAGATGCTTTTTGCAGGTAGTTCAAATAGCGCTTAGACAGCTTAACATGGTAATTTTCAAAATACTCAATCGGGTTATCGCTAAAATTATCCAGCCACGTGTCTTCCTCATCCGTTAGCCCAGCCTCCACCGTTATATCATTTTGGTAAATCTTCCACGATACGCCGGCCTCTTCCAGCCTTTCCGGATAACTTTTCCATTTGGCCCATTTGTCATAATCAATCTCGTCGTTGTACACGTGTGCCCTGGAATGCTCGTGCTGCTCTTCTCGTATTGTCCCAGACCAGAGGAATAGCCGGTTAGGCGTGGTACCGGTAAGGCACGAGCTAAAGTTTTGGTCACAAATGGTAAATGCGTCAGCCAAAGCATAGTAAAAAGGTATATCCTCCCTGGTGTAATAACCCATGGTGAGGGGTATTTTTGAATACTCCTCGTTGCCAGATTTTTTTACATCCAGCCATTTATCATATTGCCCATTGTTCCGAGCGTCTGTTTGGTTGTTCCACGAATGCGGCAACGAACCCATCCAGGTTATTTTGGTGTTCTTAATATCTAGGTGGAACGGTGTATAGGTTTCGCCCTCGGCATTGGTTTGCAGCCAAACGGGGTTGCCATTGGCCAGTTCAATATAACGCGGGTCATTAAAACCCCTGACGCCTTGCAATGAACCAAATGTATGGTCGAACGAGCGGTTTTCCTGCATTAAAACAACAATGTGCTCCGCGTCTAACCAGGTGGTGCCGGGTGCTGGGTTAATGGCAAATGCTTTTTG